>ENA-OQCS01000962-OQCS01000962.1-human-gut-metagenome-genome-assembly--contig:-NODE-962-length-15545-cov-3.110585_pt1 | contig 15545 bp, 20 predicted proteins | sample MGYA00242757_ERZ504575 | MGnify/ENA primary metagenome ERZ504575 (study PRJEB26092, sample SAMD00036297) | human gut metagenome | host: Homo sapiens | study: EMG produced TPA metagenomics assembly of...
GCCTACTCAACGACGCCCCCGGCAGCCCCGCGCACATCTCACTCGCGCCGCAACTCATCGTGCGCGAATCCACCAACTGCCAGCGCTAAATCGCAATTTTTGCAATTTAGCCGGCAGTTATCGCACGATAGCAAGCCAGAATCATACAGCCAAACAACCATTTCCCCACCCGCTGGAAGAATCTGCCCTCGGAAAACAGTATGTGCCAACGCCGCTAGCCCTAGCTGGCGATGAGGGAGCAGAAGAGAGCTTCAAAGACCAGCACAGGATTGCCATTGCCGGCCAGACGGCGACGCGCAACGGCAATATCCTCCAGCCGCCGCACCGCTCCCCCACGCGTAAGCCGCACCGACAGATCGGTGATCGACGAACGATTCTCCAAATTAATCAAGCCAACCGAATCTTCGGCATTGTTCTGCAACACAGCCACATCACGGTAAATACTGGCAATCGAGTTCAACGCACGGTCGAGCACGTCACGCGTAAGGCGCGTGGTCTGACGCTTCAGCTCGTCTTTTTGGCAATCGCATTGTATGCGCCACGCAGCTTCGGAGGAATACGATCCTTCGCCCCAAGCCCATTGACTCTGCGAAAATCAGCTTCCGCCTCTGCCGCTTTGACCTTCACCTCCGCTTCGGCCTGCGCCTTCGCATTGTCGATAAGATTGCCGGCAAGCAGCACCGCATCCGACGCGCGACGCAATCCAAGCACGCCCACAATCAGCTCGTCGCGGTCAGACATCACCTGCTCATTCTTCGCATACAAGCGCGCGATGCCGATATGCCCTTCCGCAAGACGTGCGGCACGCACCGCGATTTTCGGCTCGAATCCGCCATTTTGCTCCAGAAATGCAGCCACCGCCTGCGTGGAGGGCACGGCAAGATTGACGATGCGAGTGCGCGAGCGAATCGTCGGCAACACGTCCTGCGCACTCGGCGCACACAAGAGCCAAATCGTATGCTCACTCGGCTCCTCAATCTCCTTGAGCAACACGTTGGTGGTGCGTTCCAGCATGCGATCGACATCTTCGATAATGATGATGCGCCACGGCGCAGTGCTTGGCATCTGCTCGGACGTAGTGATGATGTTTCGCACCTCGTCGATGCCGATGGTCACTTTGTTGGTGGCCAGCACGGTCACGTCGGGTGAGTGCCGGCAAGCACCTGCTGCGCGGCTTTGGTCGGCTCGTCGCCAAGACCATGATCGGGGCTCTCCACGCCGCAGCAAACGCGCGCGCCACATTGGAACGACCCGATCCCGGAGGACCGCAAATTAACCAGGATTGCGCAATGGCTTTCGGATCGCCACTTGCGATGGCTTTGAGTTGTTCGACAACCTGCTGCTGGCCGACAATCGAATCCCACACGCTCACAGGGCGGCCTCCGATTGGAAAGTTTTCATTTGACTGATTTGCGCAAAATCGTTCTGAATATGCGCCCATACTTCATCGATGGATTGGCTGGCATCAATCACGCGGAAGCGTTGCGATTCCGCCTTTGCCAAGTCAAGAAACGCCTGTCGCGTACGACGTTGGAAATCGTTTCCTGCAGACTCCATGCGATCTTCATCATGCTGCAGTCGTGCATGCGATTGCACAGGGTCAAGATCCAGCAGATACGTGCGATTCGGCAATAGCTCACACGTTGCCCACATACTTAAGTCGCGGATTTCACCTGCCGTCAATTCGCGGCCGCCAGCCTGGTATGCAAGAGAAGAATCAAGGTACCGATCGGTAATTACCACGGCACCGCGTTCCAGTGCAGGGCGAATCACCTCGGCAACATGCTGGGCACGGTCAGCGGCGAACAGCAGCGCCTCCGCACGCGGAGCGATATCCGCATCGGAACCTTCCACGCCGCCAAGCAGCAACTCGCGAATCGCCACGCCAAGCACAGTACCGCCTGGCTCGCGCGTGACCACGCATTCGCGCCCCTGCGCCTCAACGTACGCACGCAACCGTTCAACCTGCGTGGTTTTGCCGACGCGTCTACACCTTCAAAGGAGATGAATATGCCTTGCATATTCATCACTCTACATTGCGGCGTTCGCAACGCTACCGCTGCTCACTGCTACGAACAGTCCACCGGACTGTTCATCACCGGGCGGGAACTACGGCGGGACGGGTGTAGCCTTCGTTGGCGGCAAGCATTCCACATCGGCCTTCACCGTGGTCGGCGTGGAACCGATCTCCTTGGCGATACGGGTGTTGGCCCAACCCTTATCGGCCAACTCGCGCACCTTGGCACGGCGATCGGCACGAGCCTTATCGACGGAAGCCGCCTTGGAAGTCTTAGAAGCTTGGCAGCACCAGCCTTCTTAGCCCCGCCCTTGCCGGCGGCGGTCTTACGTCCACGCCTTTTCGACGGGCCCTGCGCACGCTTCTCAGCCAGCAAACGGAACGCCTCGGCCGGTTCGATCGACTCAGGAGCATACTGCTTCGGCAACGTACGATTCGTCTCACCATCGGTGATATACGCGCCGTAGAAGCCTTCCTTGATGGTCACCTGCTTCTGCGTTTCCGGATCGACGCCCAATTCGCGCAGCGGCGGCTTCGCAGCACCACGGCCACGCCCACGGCCATACTTCGGCTGGGCGAACAGTTCCTTCGCCTTATCCACATCAACCGTGAAAATCTCATCTTCCGAAGCAAGCGAACGCGTATCCGACTTGCCATCGGCACCGGTCTTCGTCAAATACGGACCGTAACGACCATTATTGGCCTGCACGGTAACCGTCTGCACTTCACCGGTCTGCGCATCCACCTCTTCATACGAACCGACTTCACGCGGCAAGCTCAGCAGACGCAACGCATCATCCAACGTCAACGATTCCGGACTCATCGTCTTGAACAACGACGCCATCTTCGGGCGATCGGCAGCGGCTTTCTTCGCACCCTTGCCGCGCTTCGGCTTCTCACTAGCGCCCCCGGCAGCATCACCAGCATCGCCGGCATCGGCAGAAGGCATCACCAGCGCAACATACGGCCCGAAACGACCATTACGCACTTCAACGGTGCCTCCGGAAACCGGATCGACGCCAAGAGCGCGCGGACCGCCGGAATGGTTCTCGATCAAATCATGACCGACTTCCACCGTCAGCTCATCCGGAGCAAGCGTATCCGGCAGCGAGGCACGCTTCGGATTGCCCTCATCATCCAGATGGTTCATATCCTCCAAATACGGACCATATCGACCGACGCGCACATGCAAACCGTCGCCGATCTCGATCGTATTGATCTCGCGAGCGTCGATTTCACCCAACTGCGCGACCTGCTGCTGCAAGCCGGCATGCGCCTCGTCCGCAGACTGCGCGGCACCCTCACCGGAACCGAAATAGAAGCGGGTCAGCCAATTCCTGCCGGTCTCCTGACCGCTCGCGATCTGGTCAAGACCGCTTTCCATATCGGCAGTGAACTCGTAATCCACATACCGCGGGAACTTCGTTTCCAGCAATTTGACCACGGAGAACGCGAGCCACGACGGAATCAACGCACGACCGCGCTCATACACGTACCCGCGATCGATGATCGTGGAAATAATGCTCGCATACGTGGACGGGCGGCCGATTTCCTTCTGTTCCAACGTTTTCACGAGCGACGCTTCGGTGTAACGCGCCGGAGGCTGAGTTTCGTGTCCGTCGGCACCAACCGCCACCGCGGCGAGCGCATCGCCCGGATTCATCGGCGGAAGCGACACATTGTCATCCGACTTCTTATCCGCTTTGCTGGATTTACCGGATTGCGCAGCCTGTTCAACGCTTCCGGCAGCATCGCCCTTCTTCGATTCGGCGGATGCGCGGCGGCCTTCACCGGTCGCCTTCATAAAGCCGGGGAATTCGATGACAGTGCCGGAAGCCTGGAACATGGCTTCCCCATTCGATTCGGTCGACGCGGACAGTCGCACGGTCGCCGTGGAACCGGTTGCGTCTGCCATCTGGCAGGCAAGCGTGCGCTGCCAGATCAGCGTGTACAGCTTGAGCTGGTCGGCCGGCACTTTGCTTGCGATTTCCGCAGGGTCACGGAATTTCGCGCCCGCCGGCTGATGCATTCGTGGGCTTCCTGCGCGCCTGCCGTCTTTGTGGCATATTGTTTCGGCGCGTCCGACAGATAGTTTTCGCCGAAATGCTTGACGACCGCTTCGCGTGCTGCTGCGATCGCCTCTTGCGACAGCGTCACCGAATCGGTACGCATGTAGGTGATATAGCCGTTTTCGTACAATCCTTGCGCAGCACGCATGGTCTGACGCGAGCTCATGCCGAGACGATTGCCGGCGGTCTGCTGCAAGGTGGACGTGGTAAACGGTGGAACCGGACGGCGACGGTACGGCTTGGTTTCCATCGACGCGACAGTAAACGTTGCAAATTCCAATGCCTGCGCAATCGCGGAAGCCTGCGCCTCGTCCAACTGCACGACCTGATCCTTCGCACCGGCCGCAGTCAGCTTGCCATCGGCGCCGAAATCCTTGGAACCAGCCAAACGACGGCCACCCAACGACACCATACGAGACTCGAACGCAACATTATTGCCATCGGCATCCGGCGCCTCCAACGTTGCGGTGACATCCCAATACGGGCACGCACGAACGCCATACGCTCGCGCTCGCGCTCCACGATCAAACGCGTGGCGACGGACTGCACACGGCCCGCGGAAAGACCCGGCCCAACCTTGCGCCACAGCACCGGAGAAAGCTCATAGCCGTACAGGCGGTCCAGAATACGGCGGGTTTCCTGGGCGTCGACATGTCGTCGTCAACGTCGCGAGTATTGTCAAGCGACGCTTTGATGGCTTCCTTCGTGATTTCGTGGAACACCATGCGCTTAACCGGCACTTTCGGCTTGAGCGTCTGTACCAGATGCCAGGCGATGGCCTCTCCCTCGCGATCCTCATCGGTTGCGAGGTACAGGGTGTCGGCTTTTTTCAACGCGCTTTTCAGCTCGGACACGGTTTTCTTCTTGTTGCCGTCGACGATGTAGTACGGTTGAATCCGTCTTCCACGTCAACGCCGAACTTGCCGAATTTGGTTTTGTCGGCGGCCGGCACCTGGCTCGGCTGCGCAAGATCTCGAATATGGCCGACCGAGGCCATCACCGTATATTCGGAGCCCAAATACCCACCGATTTTCTTGGCCTTGGTGGGAGACTCCACGATCACGAGCTTGCTGCCGGTAGCCATAGCCACTCCTTATTACTAGCGTTTGCAACGCAATAATACTCACTGACCGTATGCAGTTGCAAACCGTCCGTGTGGCGCGAGCGACCGGTGCCGGAAATTTTCGGCGTGATCGTACGTTTTGCCGTCAGCGTTTCGGAGGGGCCGGAGGTGCGCCGACAAGCCCAAGTTTCGTCAATGGCGAGGCGGTCAGCTGACGCATGGTCAACACCAGCCCGAACACCAACGACGCAACGGAAGCCGTCAGAATCACCGTGGAAAGGTGCGCACCGGAATTCGTCCATTCCGCACTCATCGCAAGTCCCGGCTGAATCTGCCAAATAATGTATGCGCCATACAGGGTGCCGAGCACGCCGAACGTCAACAGCACGCTGCCGACGATCTGCACGGAAGGCGACGACGCACGCGAACCGGGCTCATCCATGCCGTTCGCAAACGTCGCGGCAAGCGTGATCATTGCCACTCCGCCGACGATCAGCAACGCCATGATCACGTCGGTCGGCCGGTGCCACTGTCCCGCAATCACCGACAATCCGACGAGTACCGCATACAGCCAGCCGATCACGGCAACGAGCGCACGGCATACGCGAGGCACGGCGCATAGTAGGATCATTCCTGCCGCGGCGGCGAGTATGACATGCCCGGAAGGCGCGGAATTATTGGGATTTGATTCCAGATTGATTAAGTACGGACGTGGCAGCAGCGGCTTCAGCAACTCTGCTGCGGCAAAGCAGATTCCGCCGAATACCGCCAGTTGAGCAATCAACAGCCATCGTTTTCTTACGATAAGTACGGCGAGGGCGATTATCGACATAATCGCGCTTGTTGCGATTACAACGGTGGAAATGGTGAAAACATGCACGGCCGGTTCCAGCCATCCCGGCAGGCCGCATCGAATTTCGACCAGACCATGTCTTCATAGCTTTGGCCTTCCATCGTGCGCACGCCCAACCACCAGACGCCCACCGCGGCGGCAAGCAGCAGCAGACCGAACACCACGCTGAGCATAATGCTCGACGCGCGCGGATGACGGGTCAGCGGATCGGCTTTGGCAAGCCCTTCGCTCACTTCACGTGGGGAAAGCACCTGTTCGATCGGATCAGACGGCGGCTGCGGCACGGGAACGGGCGCGACCGGCTGTTCCAGCATATTCGCGGACTTGTGCGGGTCTCGGATGATTGGCTTGAATTCGTCGGTCATAATCATCGAGAATACGGCATTGGCTCTACGGTATGCGCGAATGGCATGAAGATATAAGAAAACCTCCACGCACCCGGAAGAGGCCACTTACCCTGCTGCATTCCTGCCCTGGGGGAGTTGGGTGACGTACCGCCACGCGGAGGCAAAGACCAGTGTACACCATGCCCGGACCGAACCGCGCCGCAAGCCGCACGAATCGCAGCGCAACCCGCGCCACAGGCCGCGCACGAACCACACAGACCATGCCATGATCCGTGAAGCAGCCAGCCCCACGACCAGCGACACAGGGAAATCAAACGTCAAAATGCCGCTTCCCCATGAGCATCCCGCGTTAAGGAGGGCGGACGGGTATGCTTGATGAGGAATCGCACACGAATATTGTGTGTTTGTTTTAAGTTCGGAAGGTTGTTCTTATGACTGAAGCGGTGGAATATCCCGATCTGGTGGTCGTGGCGCGGGCCTGTTCGGCCTGACCGTGGCCCAGCAGGCCGTGGAGAGGCTCGGCGTGCGCGTGGAGATCATCGACGTGCGCGACCACATCGGCGGCAACGCGTACAGCTACATGGACGAGGAGACCGGCGCGGAGATCCACAAGTACGGCGCCCACCTGTTCCACACGTCCAACAAGCGCGTGTGGGACTACGTGAACAGGTTCACCTCGTTCACGAACTACGTGCACCGCGTGTACGCCACGCACGACGGCGAGGTCTACCCCCTGCCGATCAACCTGGGCACCATCAACCAGTTCTTCCGCGCGCACTACACGCCCGCCGAAGCCAAGGCGCTCGTGGCCGAGCAGGCCGGCGAGCTGGCGGGCAAGGATCCCCAGAACCTCAACGACAAGGGCATTTCGCTGATCGGCCGCCCCCTGTACGAGGCGTTCATCAAGAACTACACGGGCAAGCAGTGGCAGACCGATCCGAAGGACCTGCCAGCGGGCATCATCAACCGCCTGCCGGTGCGCTTCAACTACGACAACCGCTATTTCAAGGACACGTGGAGGGCCTGCCGGCCGACGGCTACACCGCGTGGATGGAGCGCATGATCGACGATCCGCGCATCCATGTGACCCTGGAGACCGACTTCTTCGACGGGTCCCAGCCGTACAACAAGGCGGCTTTGGCCGCGGCCGGCGTGCCGGTGGTGTACACGGGCCCGGTGGACCGCTACTTCGACTACTCGCTGGGCGAGCTCAAGTGGCGCACGGTCGACTTCAAGGAGGTGCGTTACGACGAGGGCGACCATTTCGCTGCCCGGTGATGAACTTCTCCGACGCGGACGTGCCGTACACGCGCGCGATCGAGTTCAAGAACTTCAATCCGGAGCGCGCCGCCTCGCAGAATCCCGACAGGACCGTGGTGTGGGAGGAGTACAGCCGTTTCGCCGAGCGTGGCGACGAGCCGTACTATCCGATCAACACGGAGGCCGACAAGGCGCTGTACGCGAGGTACGAGGAGCTCGCGAAGGCCGAGCCGAAGACGGTGTTCGGCGGCCGTCTGGCACGTACAAGTACTACGACATGCACAATGTGATCGACACCGCGTTGACGCGTACGAGGAACAGGTCGAACCCCTTCTCAAGAAGTGACGATACGCATCGTTTCCAAATCGTAATTAAAAATCCCCAATCCACCGACGGTAGATTGGGGATCCCTCATATCAGGCGAACTAAAAATCAGCGCGCCACACATCCTTGCCAGCTGCCTTGCGGCGGCGACATCGGCGTCAAGCTGCTCTTCGCTGCCTTCGACCTCGCCCTTGATGAACTCCTCCACCAAGCGGCGGGCCTCGCCATCCTCGTGCTGCACGGCCGGCGACTTCATGAAATAGGAGCTCGGAGCCAGAATCGGGCCGGCCAGATGACGGTCGAGCGCGATCTTGGCGGCACGCACGGCATCGATCACAATACCGGCGGAATTCGGGGAATCCCACACCTGCAGCTTGTATTCCAAGCTCAGCGGCACATCGCCGAACGTAGTGCCTTCAAGACGCACGAACGCGAACTTGCGGTCGTCAAGCCATGCCACGTAATCGGACGGACCGATATGCACGTTATGCGGATCCATATCGTGCGGCACCACGGAAGTGACGGCGCGGGTCTTGGAAATCTTCTTGGATTCCAGGCGCGAGCGCTGCAGCATGTTCATGAAGTCCATGTTGCCGCCCACGTTGAGCTGGTACGTGCGGTCCAGACGCACGCCACGATCCTCGAACAGACGGGCGAGCACGCGGTGCGTGATGGTGGCGCCGACCTGGGACTTGATATCGTCGCCGACGATCGGCACACCGGCGTCACGGAACTTCTGAGCCCATTCCGGATCGGATGCGATGAACACCGGCAGGCAGTTCACGAACGCGCATCCGGCGTCCATGGCGGCCTGGGCGTATGCCTTGTCGGCCTGCTCGGAACCGACCGGCAGGTAGGAAACGAGCACATCGACCTTCTTGTCGCGCAGCACCTGGGCCACGTCGACCGGCTCGGCGTCGGACTCTTCGATCATCTGGCGATAGTATTCACCCAGACCATCGTTGGTCGGGCCGCGCAGCACTTCGACGCCCAGATTCGGCACGTCGCGAATTTGATCGTGTTGTTCTGCGACGCTTCGATGGCTTCAGACAGATCCTTGCCGACCTTCAGCGCGTCCACATCGAATGCGGCGACGAATTCAATGTCACGCACGCGATATCCGCCGAAATTATTGTGCATCAGACCGGGAATCTTATCCTCGTCCTTCGTGTCTTTGTAGTATTCAACGCCCTGCACCAGCGAAGAAGCGCAATTGCCAACGCCAGCGATAGCTACACGAATGCTCATCTGTAAACGACTCCTCTGTTATATATGCATATATGCGTTTCACAGGTACCAAATTTCAAGCATACCTGCGAAACAGCGAAAAGGCACCTGAAAACTGATAAAACCCTGAAAATAAGCCGATATTGAGACAACGACCCACAAACTGTCGATTTGTAAAAGAGCTGCGCAAAAAATGCCCTCCCAAGGGCAAACTCACCCCATTTTCACCTGATTTCTCAAGTCAATCAGCTACGGTGGAACCTATGGTTTCACACACACGAAGCGTAAGCTCACGCTCAAGAAGCGCCCGCAGCGGCGGCGCCGGCAGCAATCGCAGCAACGCATCCCATAGCGCGCCCAAGCCGCAGAACCACGGATCGCACCGCGCCAACGGACCTCAGAAAAAGCAGAACAAGCGCAAGCATCTCGTGCTGAAGTGGGCACTCGGCATCTTCGCAGCGCTGCTCGCGGCAGGAATCGGCCTGTTCGCATACATGTATATCACCACGGAAATCCCCGAACCGGAAAAGTTCGCCCTCGCCGAAAAAACCACCGTCTACTATGCCGACGGCACTACGGAAATTGGCAGCTACGCGGAACAGAACCGCGAAATCATCGACTGTGCGGTATTGCCGGATTATGTGGGCAATGCCATCGTCGCGTCGGAAGACCGTTCCTTCTACACCAACAAGGGCATCGATCTGTATGGCATCGCGCGAGCGCTGTATACGAATCTGACCACAGGCAGCCGTCAGGGCGGTTCGACCATCACCCAACAGTATGCGGAACGCTACTATTTGGGCGAAACCACGTCGTATTCCGGCAAGCTGAGGGAAGCGTTCCTGGCCATCAAGATCGCGCAGGCACAAGATAAGAGCCAGGTGCTATGCAATTACATGAACACGATTTATCTTGGTCGTGGCGCATATGGCATTCAGGCGGCGGCGAAGGCGTATTTCAACAAGAACGCCAGCGATCTGACCTTGTCGGAAGCCGCCATGTTGGCCGGTATCATTCCGCGCCGAGCTCATGGGATCCGGCCGTCAATCAGGAACAGGCCGAAAAGCGATATGACCGCGTGCTCAGCATCATGAAGGAAGACGGCTACATCACCGCCCAGGAGAAGAAGGAAGCGCAGTTCCCTGCCGTGGCGGAAATACAGCAGAGCAACCAGATGGCCGGCGCGAACGGGTATCTGCTGACCACGGTGAAGAACGAACTGGTCAATTCCAAGGCGTTCACCGCCGATGATCTGGAAACCGGCGGCTACAAGATCGTCACCACGCTCGACAAGGACATGCAGGACGAGATTCAGCAGGTCGGCGACACCCGACCGGAGGGCATGCCGGAAAGTATTCAGGTGGGCGGTATTGCGGTCGATCAGAAGACCGGTTCCGTGAAAGCCATGTATGCGGGCAACGATTACCTCACCAAGCAGCTCAACAACGCCACGCAGGCCACGTTCGAACCGGGTTCCACCATGAAGCCGTTCGGCTTGCTGGGAGCCGCGCAGGAGGGTGTGAATTTCAACACCATCTTCAACGGCAATTCCGGCCTGACGTTTGAAACGACGCGGGAACCACCGCGCAGGTGCCGAACGCACTGAACACCAACTGGGGGTATATCAACCTCTATCAGGCGACCGCGAATTCGGTGAACACCGTGTTCATGGACGTCAACAAGCATCTCGGCGCCGCGAATCTCGCCAAAATAGCGCATCAGGCGGGCATTGAGGGAGACATTGCCGAAGACACCACCTACAACATTCTGGGCATCAACGGCATTACCGTATGGATCTGCTCAGGCCACTCCACCATTGCCAACGATGGTGTGAAAAACACGTTGCACATCGTCGACACGGTGCTCACGTCCGACGGTTCGAAGGAACTGTACAAGACGGCTCAGGAGAACCAGCAGGTGTTCGATGCGAACGATTGCCATCTGGTGCAGAAGGCCATGCAGGGCACCACCACGTATGGCACCGCGGCCGGTGTTTCGGCACGTCTCGGACGCCAGGTGGCCGGCAAGTCCGGCACCGCGAATGATGAGAAGGCCGCTTCGTTCGTAGGCTATACGCCGCAACTGCTCAATGTGTGGGCCATTTGGAATCCTGCGGAAGACGGCAGCGCGCAGGAAGTGCCACCGTTCGCAGGCTATGGCGTTTCCTCCACCGGCTATCCGTCGCATCTGTTCGAGGAGTTCATGTCGCTCGCATTGCAGAATCAGGAGGTGCTGACCTTCACCGAACCGACCGATAACGGTAAGATCGGCGGTCCGGACGGCACGTGGGGCACGGTGCGCAGAAAACCCAAACACGGCAAAGCCAGGAGATGCCGAAGGTCGAGGAGAACACCGAGCAGACCACGCCCGATCCTACGCAAAACAGCGATCAGAACAGCGCTGGAAACGGTGACGGCGGCAACTCCGGAGACGGCGGAACCGTCAGCAACGGCAGCAACAGCGGAGACGGCAGCGGAGACAATTCCGGGGACGGCGGCAACGGCGGCAACAGCAGTGGCGACAACTCCGGAGACGACCAGTCAAACGGAGCCCAATAACCGTCGCAACGACCGTCGGCGGCAGGCAAGACACCCACTCATTGACAGCAACCGATGCCAGCCGGAACGGCAACCGGCAAAGCAACCGCAAAAAACATTGTGGCGCAACGAATACCATCGTTGCCGCCACAATGCGTATCAGCATCCTCCAATCACCGGATCGCCATGCAGACGCCCCCGGACGTCAGTCGTCTGCCATATCGCGATTTTCGATGTTCGCCGCGCTGCAATGGCAGGCCGTCGAGCGTCACTTCATACGCCGCGCTTTCACCGTCGCTTTCCGCGGAATCGGCAATCACCTCGATTTCCAAACGATGCGCCTGACCACGCCCGCGCATCGCATACTGGAATTCGCCACCAGCCAACGCGCGACGCCAATGCAACGAGCCGTCGGCACCGGTCGGCTGCGGCAGTCCCGTCTCCCTGCGGAATGGGTAGAGCAGACGATTGACGTCAAGCTCAAGCAGGTACCGTGCGCCGGCCTGCTGCGCGTCAAAATGCTCTCCTGGCAGTAGCCTCACCTGCTGTAGGGGACCCGTTCGAAAATATGCAAGTCATATGCGCGCTCCTTTGCGTCGTAATCATGCGTTACTCACGAGTAATACGTCATAAAACCACTCCCCGCCGTAACCCCACGCAATACTGCATAAGACCGCTTCAAGAACGCGAATCGGCATCTGTTTTTTCGGCATGTCATCGATAAGCACTGGCTCGAGCACATGCACATCCATGCCAGGCAGACGACCCCATGAATAGATAGCCATCATCGCAGCAAACACAGGCACCGCAATACCAAAAGCAATCATCAATCCAGGCCATGTGTAGTATGCCCACACCACAATGAGGAACAACAATGCAATCATCAAACTGCATAGGGGGCGAGCGATCACCATGCTCAACGACGTCTTGACCACCCACGTGAGCTTCTCCGCGAAATTGACGTGTATGGCCCAGCTCACAAAAACGAACAATCCATACAGCACATTCAGCAGCAGCAACGCACCTGAAACCGCAAAGCCGGTAGTACCAAGATCATTATTCTGAACAAACCAGTATTCCCAAATAAGCAATGCCCATATCAGGAATTGAGGCCAACCGAATTTATTTGCCGGACCAAGCTCCTCCAGCCATGCCTGATGGAAGGTACGCCATGTGCGCGAGATACTCCATGAACGATCGTCAACATCCAAAAGCCAAGTGCGGAACGTGGCATAGGTCGCCGCAATCGAGGGGAAGAAACCGACCACCACAAGCCCGAGCAGCGTGTGCACAAGAAATGCGACATTGGCAACAACCACCATCATGACTATACGGCACAGAAATTCATAGCCCACCGCAAAACGCTTCATACGCTACCTCATCACATTATCGAAATGGCACTTCTTTGTTTGATACCAAGGAATATCAACGTTTACAACGTTATAATAACGTATTGAGGCGGCAACGTGCCGAAATTCAGAAATCCGACATCAAGCCCGCACTAAACACAGGCGACGTCGATGCCGAAAATGGCCGAACAAATGCCCTCTTTCGGCATCGACGATTCAGATGTCACTGCAAACCATATTCGGAAGCGATGCGGTCATATTCCTCTTTCGCAAGGGAAGCGACACCGCCATGCTTCGTATGTTCAGACAGATAATAATCAGGACTATCCAACGGAACGAAGCCAGAGTCCAGATTATTCGAGCGCATCGGCTGATAGCCGATGGAAGGAATCACGTCCACGAACAAATACCATTCATCCGCATCCGAGCCATCATTGTGATGGTTTGCAAACACCGCCGGCCCCTCCACGCCTCCAGGATTGCCGTCCGGCACATAACCGGCACCGATATGTTTCTGCACGCAGGTCCACTGCGCATCCGGCTCCCACCAACGACGGGCATCGGTGGAGTCCATCCAAATGCCATTGCCGAAAGAGTTGTCTTTGGTGATACGGTACGTACGAACCACACCGTCAGGCAGCGGACGCTGCACCATGGTGGTATCGATGGAATCGCCGCCCGTATCAATAAACACACCACCGTATTCGTACGTCTGCTGCGTGAAATCAGTGGTGGCTCCCCATAGCACGGTGCAGTACACGCCATCATCAGTATGATCGGGATCATCATCGTTGAAAATCGTGCTGGACCAGTACATGACGAACGCTCCGCGACCACCCTCGTGACCTTCCGGATAATAATCGGGAACCCACAGGCATTCGCAGGCCCACGCCATACCCAACTCGAGATGCGTATCGTCCGGCTTGCGCGAAACGTCAAGCATGCGCGGCTCGCTCCAATGCACCAAGTCATCAGATTCCCAAATGATGAGATTCGTGCTGGCATGACGAGTCCACTCGAACCAGCTGCATTATCACCGCCGAACACTCGCAAATCCGTGGCAATCACATACCAAGTTCCAGTCTGCGGATTACGAATGATATGCGGGTCACGCACACCAGTGGTGCCAATGGTAGACGTCAATATCGGCTTGCCATCGTTAAGCGGAATCCAACGACGCGGATTGTCGCCATCGGAAAGATCCATATAGATCTTTTCCGCATAGCCGTCCGGATCTTCGATGAAATGGACGAGCAGGTAGCCGAATGGGCTGTCTGTTGCGGTCATGATGTCACCTTACTGCTTATATCGTTTGTTTTTCGTGTTGCTTGCGTCCGTAGAGTCAGCAAAGCATTGCGATTGGGATGTGAAAAAGGCTGCCGCATGACGACGGCAGCCTTGCGAAAGGAGGAAGGAAATGAAGTCCTATTGATTGAGAAGCGGGTCCGCACTGCTTTGTGTCAGCGGAACGAACCCGCGAACTGGCGATCAGCCCTTGACTGCGCCGATCATCACGCCCTTGTTGAAGTACTTCTGCAGGAACGGATACACAACCAGCAAAGGCAGGGTGGACACGATGATGATGCCATACTTGATCTGATCCGCAGCCTGCTGACGTTCCAGCATCGAACGACCGTCGGAACCGCCACCGGATGTGGTCATCTGGTTGGCCAGCAGGATGTTCTGCAACACGTTCTGCAACGGCTGCTTCTCCTGATTGCGGATGTAGATAAGGCCGGTGAAGAAGTCGTTCCAGTGACCCACGAAGTAGTACAGCGCAATCACGGCGATGATGGCCGAGCTCAGCGGCAGCACAATCTTCATGAAGTAGCGGAAGTAGCCCAAACCATCCACCTGAGCCGCATCATGCAATTCTTCCGGAATGGACGTCTCGAAGAACGAACGTGCGATGATCACGTTATACACATTCACAGCACCTGGCAGGATGAACACCCACATGGAGTTGAGGATGCCCAGATCCTTGAACAGCAGGTAGCTCGGGATGAGACCGCCGGCGAAGAACATGGTGAAGGTGAACAGGAACAGGATCACGCGACGAGCTTTGAACTCACGGCGGGAAAGCGCGAATGCCACCGGGAGTGTGACCAGCATGTTGACGATGGTGCCGACCACGGAGTAGATGATGGTGTTCTTGTAACCGGTCCAGATTCGCGCATCATCAAGGATCTTGGCATAACCCGCGAAGTCGATCCCTTCGGGAAGAGGGTGACCCCACCCTGGGAAACCAGCGACGCGTTGGAGAAGCTGGCGATCACGATGAACCACAGCGGGTAAAGCACCACGATCACCACTGCGACCACGAGCAGACCGATCAGAAAATCGACACATAGTCAGCCGGCTGCTTCTTCTGGCGAACCTTCGGATTCCATGGAATCTCGTCATTGGCCGTCTTGACGGCTGGCGCAACGGAATTACTCATTTGAATGTCCTTTCTTTGCCTGTCACCGTCAGAAGATGCTGGTATCGGACACGCGCTTG
>ENA-OQCS01000963-OQCS01000963.1-human-gut-metagenome-genome-assembly--contig:-NODE-963-length-15540-cov-4.968598_pt1 | contig 15540 bp, 23 predicted proteins | sample MGYA00242757_ERZ504575 | MGnify/ENA primary metagenome ERZ504575 (study PRJEB26092, sample SAMD00036297) | human gut metagenome | host: Homo sapiens | study: EMG produced TPA metagenomics assembly of...
GAGGACGTATCAAAGGGACTTCTCCCGGAGAAACGTTTTCAAATGCTTGCAGATCGCTACGACAAAGAACAGGCTGAACTGACCGAGAAGATTGAGCAGTACGAGCGGGAAGGCCGTGCTGAACACGATCAGCTGGACAAGATTCAGGATTTTATTGATGAAGTCAGCAAGTACGCTGGCATCACCGAACTGAACTATAAGATTCTGCATCAGCTGATTGACAAGATTCTGGTATCCAAAGCGGAAAAGGTCGATGGCGAATACGTCCAGAAAATCCAGATTTTCTACCGCTTTATCGGTCCATTGGATGCCATCGAGTAACAAAGTCAGAAAAGTCACCTCCGAGAACTATCCTACAGATGCAGGGCGTGAGGGCGAACTGATCTTCGCTTAGTGTACCAGCAAGCAGTCTGCAAAAAGCCCTTTTCCCGCCTGTGGCTGTCCAGCATGGAGGAAAACGCCATCCGGGAAGGGTTCGCCCATCTCAAACCGTCAACTGAATACGATGCGCTGTACAATGCAGCACTCTGCCGGGAACGTGCCGACTGGATGGTTGGCATCAATGCGTCCCGGCTTTTTTCGTGTCTGTATGGTCAACCGCTGGCGGTGGGGCGTGTTATGACCCCGGTGCTTGCTATGACGGTGGTGCGGGAAGCCGCCATTGCCGCCTTTGTGCCGGAGAAATTCTACACGGTTGCCCTGACCCTTGCGGACGGCGGCACCGCATCCAGCAAGCGGTTTGCCCAGAAAGCGGATGCCGAACTGCTGCTTTCCAAATGCCGAAAGGAGGGGCGTGTCACGGTGCAGAAGATGGAACGCAAGGAGAAATCCGAAAGCCCGCCGCAGCTCTATGACCTTACTGCATTGCAGCGGGATGCCAACCGTCTGCTGGGATTTACGGCACAGCAGACCTTGGATTATGCCCAAAGTCTTTACGAAAAACGGCTCATCACTACCCCGCACGGACAGCGATTTTGACGGAGGATATGGCGGCATCTTCCGGGGCTTGTGGCAGATACGGGCGGGCGTTTGCGTGGAGGAACCGTTTCCCATCCATGTGCAGCAGGTCATCAATGGCAGCAAAGTCAACGACCATCATGCGCTGCTGCCCACGAAAAGCATGGCAAAAGCAGACCTTGCCGCCTCCCTGCCGGGGAGCGGAATATCCTGCGGCTGATTGCCGCACGGCTGCTCTGCGCCGTAGGCGAACCGCACCGCTATGCAGAAACTACGCTCACCACCATCTGCGCTGAAGAGGAGTTTTCCGCAAAAGGCAAGGTGGTATTGTCCGATGGATGGAAAGCGGTGGAGCGAAAAATGCTGGGCGAGCTGCTGGGCAAGCAGAAAGAACCGGCTGTTCTGCCGGATGTGCAGGAGCAGAGCCAGTGTTGCGTTACCGGTGCCGAACTGAAGGAAGGTCAAACGTCCCCGCCGAAATCCTACACGGAAGACACCCTCCTGTCAGCTATGCAGGCAGCGGGTGCGGACAGTATGCCGCAGGGCGTGGAGCGTCAGGGCATCGGCACTCCGGCGACCAGAGCCGCCACCATCGAAAAGCTGGTGCAGAAGGGTTTTCTGGAACGCAAGGGCAGCAAGAAAACCAAGGTGTTGCTGCCCACCGACAAAGGCAAAGCCCTCATCACCGTGATGCCCGAAGAGATCCAATCCCCGGAAATGACCGCCGATTGGGAAACAAAACTGCTGCGTATTGAGCGCGGCGAAATGGAGCCGAACGAATTTATGACTGAAATCAAAGAGATGATCTCCTCGCTGGTAACGACCACCGAGGCTAGGAAAGGAGCGAATGCGCTTATGAAAAATAAAGTGATTGGTGTCTGCCCCAACTGTGGTAAGTCTGTTGTGGAGCGTGAAAAGGGTTGGTTCTGCGAGAACCGGGAGTGTCGTTTCGTGCTGTGGAAGGACAATGCGTTCTTCAAGCGTCTGGGCAAGCGGCTGGACGCTCATGCGGCGGACAAGCTGCTGCGGGATGGCCGTGTCCGCCTGAAGGGCTGCAAGAGTGCCAAGGGCAAGACCTACAACGCCACCGTACTGCTGTCCTGTGAAGCGGATGGCCGCAGCAAGTTTTCTCTGGAATTTGAGGGTGGCTGCTGATGAAGGATGATGCCGTAATAAAGGATAACGAGGCGGTCTACCTCATCAACGAGCAGACGTATCTGCATCTGCGAGAAAATCTTGCAGGGGTCGGGTATGAGGTCTTTGACAAAAACAGCCCGCTCCCGGTGGAGGAAGGACAGATTCCACGGGAAGTTCTGGGCAACAGTCAGCGGCGCATCGAGACCGCCCGCGCGTACTATCTGGCAGAGCATCAGGATGAGCCGGTGGGAAAGATCCAGAACGTTGCCGTCACCACCTTGGAAAAGTTTCGCTCCGGGGTTCGCAAACGCCGGAATCTGGCTCCACGTTCTTTGCCGGAAAATGATGTGCGTTTCATCGACCCGCAGTACAATGAGCTGTTCCGGGTGCCGGACGGCGGTGTTGTGCAGATGACCTACCCGGATGGGCATCAACGCTCCGAGAGGGTCGAATACCTCGATGATTACCACATGAAGATCGGTTCCTCGGTGCAGCACATCTGCGAATTTGCCGAGCGCATAGCACGCAGCCATGCCATCGTAGAGCCGGAGCCGCTGACACAGCAGGACTGCCGGGCGTGGAATCTGGAATACGACTATTATCTCACCGTGCAGGCAGAGGACGGCGCATGGGAGTATGCTCTTTATCAGGGTGACTGCTGCCTGCTGGAGCGCGGGAAAATTGATGCGCCCGAACTGATGATCGAAGAAGTGAGGGACGAGATCCTATACAGCCACAATCTGCGGAACAAAGACTGCATCCCGCTCACGCAAGAGGAATTTGCCCAGAAGCTCGCAGACCGAAACGAGATACAGTCATACCGGATGAAGCAATTCCAGCAGAGCGGGCACGACTGCTATCTGGTCATGCAGCTGCATCAGGATGCAGACCCTGCGCTGCGCTTTGCCGCCATGCGCTATCTGAATAAGCAGAACATCGCTCCATCCATTGAAAATTACGAGATCCTTTACCGGGGCAATCTCCCGGAAGGAAAGCGCAGCGTTCCGCAGGCGGAGCTGCTGGAACAACTGTACCAGAAATTCAACTGCGCCCGCCCGACGGATTATCATGGGCACAGCCTGTCGGTCAGCGATGTAATCATGCTGAATCAGGATGGGAAAATCTCGGCGCATTATGTGGACAGCATCGGCTTCAAGGAACTGCCGGGGTTTCTGGATAAAAAGCCGGAGCGCCTTTCTGTTCTGCAAAACCTCAAGGAGAAGTGCGACGCCCCGGAGTGCAATCCAACCGTCTGCCGGAAAGCGAGGTCTGCCCATGAACTTTGACCATGAAGAACTGATGCTGATGATGCTCTACAACACCGGCACCGGCTGGGGCTTATCCACGAACTGCGGCTCATGCAGTGCTACCTGATGCCGGATGAAACTGCTCTGCGGGAGCTGTCGGAGGGTGTTATCGAAAAGCTGAAACTGCTGACCGATGCCGAGTTTGCCGAACTGGAATTTCCCCCGGACTGATTTTTGCCGCCGATTGGCGGCGTACATAGGTTCTTTTACAATGGGGTTCGGTGTGGTATAATGAACTCGACAACTCGGAAAGTTGCAGGGGTAACAGAAATGAAAAATAGAATAATCGGTATTATATTTTTAACTGTCTTTGTGTCAATCAACCTTTGGGCCATTCTGACAAAGAACTATTCCAATTCATTTCTGGCAGGATTTGCAGGAATGTGTCTTGTGACTGCAATTCTTTATCTCCGAAAAGGAAAAAAGTAATCAAATTCCTGTTTATGAGGATCAGCCGATGGACAAAACATTTCAGAAATTATTACAGACTGACATTGATCTTTCATCCTTAGGCGTAGAACGCCGTACAGATAACGAACCGTATTTTTGCACACCAAAGGGTGCATCTGTATTTGGTTGGACCGGTGTGGATGGAATCCACTTCTGTTTTGTTCGTGGCTTTGGCGGTATGGTTTTTGCTGTCAGCCCGGCGAACACATTTCCAAACTATGTTCATCCGTTGGCAAAAATTTCGCTGATTTTCTGCAGCTACTGCTTGCCTGCGGCGATGTGGCAGCATTGGAGCAGGCATGGATGTGGGATAAGGCACAATTTGAAACCTTCTTACAGGACAACCCTCCCACGCAGGAGCAGCAGGAAACTCTTGCGCTTGTCGCTACGAAATTAAAGCTGATGCCAATGGAGCGGCCTTGGGCATATATCAAAGAGCTTCAGGCATCTTTTGATTACAGCAAAATCAAGTACACCAAAGAATATTACGATGTTGTGGACCAGAACGCAAAACCAGCTATCCCGGAGTGGAAGGTCTACTTTGAGGGAAACTTCTGGGGACATTCGGGAAAAGAACGTGCCGGAACAGAAGTCCCTTTGAATCAGCAATTTGAATGGGCCGGGCATCATTGGATCATTCCTGCGGCGTATTCGTGCAGCAAGGGGTTCGTTGTGGACTTTTGTATGCGTACCCCGGAGGAAGACATTCGCAAGTTCATGACTAAATGGGATTTACACCCCGAAAACGACTCTTGTGAATACTTCACGCAGGAGCAGCAACTGCAAATAGATTTAGAAAATCCACTTTGTCTTGACTTTATTCCTCGTTTGGAATTGAACGGGAAAACAATGCTGACCTCCCACGGTTGCTCGGTGGTCTTTAATCCATGTTTACCAGACGGGATGATCAATGAAGCGGAAGCAAAGTGGGCATTGGAACACTATGATTTGGATACATCCTATGGGTGGATGATTTTTCGGGCGGCATTTCCGTGGACAAGCAAACGCCGTCCTGAAATAAAATCCCTCTCCCTTACGATGGAGCAACGGCCATGCCGTGTGCCGGGACCACATTTCCAGACACACGCTCCCGGTGATTCGTTTTCTTTCCTCCATCCGGTCAGCGGAACAAACTATACATTGACCGTGCAGGAAATAGAGCAACAAACAATTCCTCAAAAGTGTTTCGGTTCTGACCGTTGGGTTTATCCGACACATTTTACCGTCATGCGTTATACGCTTTTCCCTGAATCGGAGGAAGATATCTCGATTTGTGATTGCTGCGATGGAGATAAGCCTATGGAAATTGCTGTGGAGGGAGACTCCTTCACGCCGGAAACCCAAAATAATGATTGCGTAGGCATTATCGGTGGAGCTGACGGACCAACAGTGATTATGACTGGAGAAAAATCACAAGGCAAGCTTTATGCTGCTTGCTCAGCACTGCACTTTGAGCCGGTTCGGGATGATGTAGAGTGGTGCACAATGTTCAGTATTAAGAATTTTGATGAAACGACGATCAACCTTATATAACAGGAATACGATGACGACTTTCAGTTTGTCGATGGTTGTCAACTGGGATAGTGTCATAAGCCATCGCTCCGAAAAAATTTCATAACCCGCAAAAACTGGGCTTGATAGAATACTTCCATTCATGCTATACTAAAACCAGTTTTAATGCACAGAAAAAATTGAAAGCGGAGGATAGCCAATGGATACCACAAAAGATCACCCATCGACCGCCTGCTCTTTGCCACTTTTCTGAAAGGCCGCACTTCTTCCCGCGACTTGTGGGAAGAAAAGGGCGATATGACCCCCGAAGATAACCAGAAGATTATCGAGAAACCAACGAGATCATCAACGATGATTCCACCTATCCCTTCATCAGCTACCTGTCCGACCTGCTTGCAAAATCCAAGCCCTCTGATGATGCTGTCAAGAAACTGCACGACTGCATCGACAAAGTTGCAGTTGAGTTGGGGCACGACAGCACCGATGTGTTCCGTGCGCTCCTTGCAAAACTGATCGAGCAACCGGAAGAAAAGCAGACCTTTGACCGTCTGCTGGAGATGGCCGAGAACTTGGCGACAAAGCACTGAGACAGCTTTACGAGGTAATTTTCATGAGTTATGGATGGGCAGCGATTTTCACCGTGGGAGCATGGCTTGTCGGCGGCTTCCTTGATGGTCTTTTGGATTCTGGTGCCCTCAGTCTGAATACTCTGTTCGCTATTATTGCAATGGGCTGCTGCATCATGAAATTCATAAAGGACAACAATATTCAATAATCAATCCTTATTACATCCCTTGCGGGCAACCTTAAAACGGTTGCCCGCTCTTTTTATACCCTAAAATCCGAAAAAGGAGGAACGCTATGCCAAGCAAAACCGAAGAATATCTCGCCCTTGCCCAACGCACGGCCAACGGCTTGACCCGATACTGGGAAAGCTGGACGGACTATCTGACCACCGCATCCCGGTTGTACAAGTACCCCTTTGCAGACCAGTTGATGATCTACGCTCAGCGGCCCGATGCCACCGCCTGCGCCGAATTTGACATTTGGCGCAACCGGATGAACCGCTATGTCAGGCGTGGCTCTAAGGGCATCGCCTTGCTGGATGAATCCAGCGGATTCCCGCGCCTGCACTACGTTTTCGATGTGTCGGACACCGGGGTGCGCCGCAATTCCCGTGACCCGGAGGTGTGGCAGCTCGGTCCCGATTTGGTGCAGCCGGTTTCAGAAATGCTCGCCGCCACCTACGGCATCAGCGGAGAGCGTGTCAGCCAGCAGCTTGCGGATGTTGCCGGGAAACTGGTGGCAGATTACTGGGACAACAACAGTGGTGACATTCTCGCCATCGTTGACGGTTCGCTTCTGATGGATTATGATGAAGCCGGTGTGGAGATGCAGTTCAAGTCCGCTGCCGCCATCAGTGTCACCTACACGCTGCTGGAACGCTGTGGTCTTGAGCCTGCCGGGTGGTTCGACAAGGACGACTTCCGAGCCATCCACGAGTTTTCCACCCCAGACAGTGTTTACGCCCTCGGCGCAGCCGTCAGCGACATGAGCCGGGAAGTCTTACGCCAAATTGAGCGCACCGTAAAAACCACCATCCGCCGCCGAAACAATGAAAGGAGTCAGCATGAATATGAGCAGCAATCTGAACTACACGCAGACCGGGGATTACCTTCTCCCGAACCTGACCCTGAACCAGCCCCGGAAGCCGCTGGGCAAGTACGGCAGGCTGCGCCGGACGTATCTGATGAACCATCGCCCGGTGCTGTACCACACGATGCTTCTGAACGGGAGCCTGTACCCGCACCTGATGGAGGTGGAGCAGACGGCAGAGAGCCGGATGCAGCAGACCATGGCACAGCTTCTGAAACAGAACCCGGCCCCGGACAAGGAGCAGAATCAGATGGCGTGGGTGCAGCACATGAACAGCCTGAAAGCGCAGGCAGAGGAGCTGGTGATGACGGAGCTGATCTACAGTTAAGTTTTCTGGATGCCAACATCCCTACCGAAGCTGAACAAATTGAAACCATCGACCGAGCGGAGAGCGAAAAAACGCCCTCCGCTTTTGTTTTGTCGCAGGCTGAAATCGAGAACGAACTGCGTAAGCACGGTTCGGGATTTACGGGCGGCAAGCAGCGCATTATGGCGCTGTACCAGACCCAGCCTGACCGCAAACTCCGTGCCAAAGCACTGGCAAAGGAGTACGGCATTGGTGGGCACTCCCACGATTTCTGGACGGAAGCCGGGGCTTTGTGAATCACGACTGGAAGGGTCTGGAATTTGTTCATTATCCCGACTACCAGAAAATCACCCTGAAATGGGCGCAGGTGGAAAAGTATATCGACCTGATGATCCAGTCCGACCGCTACCTGACGGACAAGGAAAAGGAGCATTATTCGCCGCCTGCGCCGGTCAGCGCAAAGTCGGATGGTGCCCTGACCCATGCAAAAAACCTGATTCGAGATTTCTGTTTGGAGGAATACGACTCCGAGCCAGACTTCTCCAATTTGTCCAAGATCGGCATCGCCTACACCAACGCCACAGACGAGGAGATTCCCATTCAAGTTAATGTGGATTTGGTGGGATACCGGGTGGAACGGTATCTGGGTGAGGTGCTGATAGACGAACGCCAGTACGAAAGTCTGGAGAACCTGACCGAGACCGAGTTGGAGGCTCTGGATTTCTCCGAACTGGTCAGCGTTACGGACGAGGAACTGGAGCATTACCACAACAAGGCGGAGGAGCACCCGGCACTGCTACCGTTGAATGTCGCCACCGAGTATAACGCCCTGAAGGAGCAGCACCCGGATGCGCTGGTGGGTTTTGAACAGGGCGGGCAGTTTGAGTTTTACGGTGAGGATGCCCGGAAGGTCTGCGAACTTCTGGGCGGAAAGTTTCTGGAAAAGGAAACGGCACTGGGAACTGTCCCGGTCATCAGCTTTCCACGCGACCAGTGGGCATACCGTGCCAAACAACTGTGGCAGCGCGGCGAGGCCGTCTATCTTGCCGGGCTGAATGAGGACGGCACCCATTACCAAACCAAGTATCTGCGCCGGGAGGATTATCTGCCGCTGGGTGCTACCATCCACATGGAGGGGCGCGCTTTCCGGGTGGATACAGTAAACTTTGATAAGGGCAGCGTATCCTTGCAGGACGTGGCATTGGCAGAAATGCGGATACCAGTTTTCCGGGAGGAACCGCTGGCGTTTGTCCGGGAGTTGTACGAGGAGCAGGATATGATGGAATCCCCCCTGCCCGATTACAAGGTCGGTGACAATGTTGTGGTCGAACTCCCCACTCGAACTATTGAGGGGAAAGTTGGCTATGTGGGTGAAACGGATGTGCGCATCGACACCAGTGCGCACGGGCAGTCATGGGATAACGAAGTTGTCAATAAGCAACAATTCGAGGAGGGCTTGCGGCAGAATGAACAGGTTACTACGCAGCCAGATGATACTGTAAAAACGATTGCCATATACCCTGCTGAAGAAAACCGTATGCCTTATGATATTGTGATCCAGACGATTGGCTCAAAATCACCTACTCTGGATGCAGTTGAACCGGAACAATCCACACTTGAACTTGCCGGGAACTTCCACATCACGGATGATGATTTGGGTGTCGGAGGCCCCAAACAGAAATTCGCCCGGAACATCGAAGCTATCCGTACCCTGTTCAAGCTGGAAGAGGAGCACCGGGGTGCCACCGCCGAGGAGCAGCAGGTGCTTTCGCAGTATGTGGGCTGGGGCGGTCTGGCAGACGCTTTTGACCCCGGCAAAGATAATTGGGCAAAGGAATACGCCGAACTGAAAGGACTGCTTTCCGAGATGAGTACGCTGCTGCCCGTTCCAGCACCCTGAACGCCCACTATACCAGCCCCACCGTCATCCGTAGTATCTACGATGCCGTGGAGCGCATGGGTTTCCGCAGCGGAATATTCTGGAACCTAGTATGGGTGTGGGCAACTTCTTCGGGATGTTGCCGGATACCATGCAGGACAGTCGGCTGTACGGTGTGGAACTGGACAGCATCACCGGACGCATCGCCAAAAAGCTGTACCCGCAGGCTGACATTACCGTGGCGGGCTTTGAGACCACTGATCGCCGTGATTTTTATGGAAAACCAGAAATTGGAGGCTTGTTATTCTGAGCACAGCAGCACGATTTTTTCTGAAATTCTGGGCGAGGACAAAGATTATCAGCGGCTGAAAAAAGCCAAAATAGCGGCTGAAAAAGCCCTGCAGAGCATCATCTGCCAAGAAGCATGGAAGCAATACCTCGCCTTAGATGAGATCTGCAACGAGTTGGAATGCGCCCGATACAAAACAATGTATCTTGCAGGGGCAGCAGACTGCAAAAAACTAGAAGAATGATTCAGATGCCGCCTCTGGGCAGCATTTTTTTTTGCAATAGGGGGGTGATGACGCTGGCAGCAACGCGGCTGATTGCATTGCACAAAAACAAAGGAAAGTCGGTTGCGGCCTGCCTGAAAAGCCGCACGGACTATGCGCAGAATCCTGACAAAACGAACAAGGGAGAGTTGGTCAGCAGCTATGAGTGCAGCCCCTTGACCGCAGACGAAGAATTTATGCTCTCCAAACGCCAGTATGACTGATGACTGGGCGCAGACAAAAAAATGATGTGATTGCTTATCAGATTCGACAGTCCTTCAAGCCCGGTGAGATTACCGCAGAGGAAGCTAATAAGGTGGGCTATGAACTGGCCATGCGGTTTACAAAAGGCAAGTATATTCCCTTCCCAATCTTCTATACTACGGGCAAAGGAGGTACAGCGATATGAACATCACGCAAAGAATGTACTTTGGGCAATTCCCATTGGACAAGGACCGCGACCGCCGCATTGCTTTTTACGGTCGTGTTTCCACCCAGCATGAAGCGCAGGTCGATGCGCTTGGAAATCAGATGCAATGGTACGATGACCAGCTTCGGTATCATCCAACTGGCAGGTCGTTGACCGCTATATCGACGAGGGCATCACCGGAACCTCAGCCAAAAAGCGCCCGGCTTTTATGAAAATGCTTTCCGATGCCAAATGCGGAAAATTCGATCTGATCGTCACTCGTGAGGTCTGCCGCTTTGCCCGCAACACTGTCGATACCCTTCAGCTTACCCGTGAACTTCGCAATTTCGGCGTAGAGGTCTTTTTCGTATCCGACAACATCTGGACGATGGACGGCGATGGCGAACTCCGGCTTTCCATCATGGCAACCATGGCGCAGGAGGAAAGCCGCAAGATCTCAGAGCGTGTTCTTGCCGGGCAAAAGATAAGCCGGCAGAACGGCGTGCTTTACGGCAGCGGCAACATTATCGGCTATGACCGGGATAAGGTCAACCGTACATACGTTATCAACGAGGAACAGGCTGCAACCATACGAATGGTTTTCACGCTCTATTCTCAGGGCTACGGGGAAAAGGCGATCGTCAATGAACTTTCCCGGCTGGGTCGTAAGGATGGGCACGGAAACGTCAGTTGGTCCTGTACAAAAATCAGCCGTATTCTTCGTAACGCAACGTATATGGGCTATGTCTGCTACAACAAGTCCAAGGTCAACAACTATCTTGAAAAGAAGCGCATCAACAATCTGGACGAAACTTCCTTCGTCTATGTAAAAGGCAACTTTGAGCCGATCGTATCAGAAGCCCTCTGGCATGAATGTGAGCGCATCCGCAAGTCCCGTATTTCCAGCCTGCGCCTTCCTGATGGAGAAACAAGGCGCAAAGGAGCCAGAACTACCAAGAATCTGTGGGTGTCAAAACTTCGCTGCCGCTGCGGTTCTTCCTACCGCATTTTCAACTGGCGCAAACTGAAGGACGGAACACCAGTCTTTGGCTACCAGTGCAATATGCGAACCGTCAACCCGACCCGTTCCTTTGTTCTGGAGCACAACATGACCCAGCAACTCAGTTGTGATGCCATTTCTATCCCGGAGTGGAAGCTGGAACTGATGGCAAAGAAGATCTTTGAAAAGGTCTGGGGCAATCAGAATAAAGCTATTCTCCGTGCCTGCAAGATGATTGAAAGCTGTCAGAACGGAAAAGCCGCCACACAAATGTCCGCTGCGCCGATTCAGAGCAAGATTGAAAAAATCAAAAAGCGTAAACTGAACTACGCTGCCATGCGTGCAGACGGCGAACTGCCACGGGAAGAATATCAAGCCCTCTGCAAACAGGCAGATGACGAGATTGCACACTTGGAGCAGGAACTGAAAGCCCTCTCCCCTGCACCCGAACCGCAGACGTTTCTTCGGACATGAAAGCGATCTACGATTTCTCTCTCAGAAGGTCGATGTGCACGGTGCCCGTCTTGCTCCCGAATTGATCGACCAGTTCGTTGAGGTAGTCACCCCCATTGCCGATTACTCCTACCGCTGGAAGCTGAGCTCCGGCTGCAAGAAGTCCAAAGAGGAGCGCGCCGATCTGATGGCTGTCACCGGCAAACCTGTCCTCACCTTCACCATCGACTTGAAACCGCCAAGCGTTACCGGGAAGCCAACAAGATGCCCCACCAGTTCCGCCGTGCAGCGTGGACCGACCTGACCGTGGAGGTGTATCTGTGATGCTTCTGGAAAGCGGCCCTGTGTTAAACGCAATTCATCTCATACATGAGCAAACAAATAAGGCCCACCGCCAAAATTGACGGTGAGCCTTATTTTATGCTTGATTTTTAACGATAAATCGTTATAAAAACCTTATGCTCTCGGTTTTTTAATAGCAGCCTGAGCGGCAGCCAGACGTGCGATAGGCACACGGAAGGGAGAGCAGCTGACGTAGTCCAGACCGACATTGTGGCAGAACTCCACGCTCGTGGGGTCGCCGCCGTGCTCGCCGCAGATGCCCAGACCCAGATCGGGACGGGTCTCGCGGCCGTCGTGGGCAGCCATCTTGACCAGCTTGCCAACGCCAATCTGATCCAGATGCTGGAACGGATCGCTCTCGTAGATCTTGTTCTCGTAGTATGCGCCCAGGAACTTGGCGGCATCATCACGGCTGAAGCCGAAGGTCATCTGTCAGGTCGTTGGTGCCGAAGCTGAAGAACTCAGCTTCCTTAGCGATCTCGCCGGCAGTCAGGGCTGCACGGGGGATCTCGATCATGGTACCGACTGATACTTCATCTCAACGCCTGCAGCAGCGATCAGCTCGTCTGCGACCTTGACCACAACGTCCTTGACGAACTTCAGCTCCTTGACCTCGCCAACCAGCGGGATCATGATGTGCGGGGTGATCACATGGCCGGTCTCAGCAGAGACGTTCAGAGCAGCCTTGATCACGGCGCGGGTCTGCATGCTGCGATCTCAGGGTAGGTAACAGCCAGACGGCAGCCACGGTGGCCATCATGGGGTTGAACTCGTGCAGAGAAGTAACCACGTTCTTCAGGTCATCAAAGGTCATGCCCATATCGGCAGCCAGCTCCTTGATGTCCTCGTCCTTGGTGGGCAGGAACTCGTGCAGAGGCGGATCCAGATAACGAATGGTCATCGGGCGCTCACCCATGATGCGGTACATGGCCTCGAAGTCACCCTGCTGGAACGGCTCGACCTTGGCCAGAGCAGCTTCGCGCTCTTCCACGGTACGTGCGCAGATCATCTCACGCACAGCCTTGATGCGATCCTCTGCGAAGAACATGTGCTCGGTACGGCACAGGCCGATGCCCTCAGCACCCAGATCCACTGCCTGCTGTGCGTCGCGCGGGTTATCAGCGTTGGTCATGACCAGCAGCTGACGAGCAGCGTCTGCCCAGCCCATGAAGCGGTTGAAGTTCTTATTGCCGGTAGCGGCCACGGTAGCGACCTGCTCGCCGTAGATGTTGCCGGTGGAACCATCGATGGAGATCCAGTCGCCCTCGGCGAACTTGTGGCCATTGATCTCGAAGGTCTTTGCTTCCTCGTCGATCTTGACCTCGTTGTCATTGCCGCAGCCGGAGACACAGCAGGTGCCCATACCACGGGCAACAACGGCTGCGTGGCTGGTCATGCCGCCGCGGACGGTCAGGATGCCTGAGAGACCTGCATGCCCACGATATCCTCGGGGCTGGTCTCCAGACGCACCAGAACGACCTTCTTCATCTTGCCGGACTTGACCATCTCCTCTGCCTCTTCAGCAGTAAGACGATCTGGCCGCAGGCAGAACCGGGAGAAGCTGCCAGACCCTTGCCGACGACCTCTGCAGCCTTCAGGGCAGCAGCGTCGAACTGGGGATGCAGCAGGGTATCCAGCTGCTTGGGCTCCACGCGCAGGACAGCCTCCTGCTCGGTGATCATGCCCTCGTCCACCAGGTCACATGCGATCTGCAGAGCAGCCTGAGCGGTACGCTTGCCGTTACGGGTCTGCAGCATGTACAGGTGGCCGTCCTCGATGGTGAACTCCATATCCTGCATATCGCGGAAGTAGTTCTCCAGACGGGTTGCGATCTCAACGAACTGATCGTACACCTCCGGCATCTGATCCTTCAGATGGCTGATGGGAGAAGGAGTGCGCACGCCGGCCACAACGTCCTCGCCCTGTGCATTGATCAGGTACTCGCCCATCAGCTTCTTAGCGCCGGTGGCGGGGTCACGGGTGAATGCAACGCCGGTGCCGGAACGGTCGCCGGAGTTGCCGAATGCCATCTGCTGCACGTTGACAGCGGTGCCCCACTCGTAGGGGATCTCGTTCATCTTGCGGTAAACGTTTGCACGGGGGTTGTCCCAGCTGCGGAACACAGCCTTGACAGCCTCGATCAGCTGATCGCGGGGATCCTGGGGGAACGGCTTGCCCTCGTTCTCCTCGTAGATCTTCTTGAAGACGCCGACCAGTTCCTTCAGGTCCTCGGCAGTCAGGTCCACGTCGTTCTTAACGCCCTTGGCTTCCTTCATCTTGTCGATCTCGACCTCGAACAGGCTCTTCGGGACCATCATAACAACGTCTGCAAACATCTGCACGAAACGGCGGTAGCAGTCGTATGCGAAGCGGGCGTTGCCGGTCTTCTTTGCCAGACCTTCCACAGCCTCATCGTTCAGGCCCAGGTTCAGGATGGTATCCATCATGCCGGGCATGGACTGACGGGCACCGGAACGGACAGAGACCAGCAGGGGGTTGGTGTTGTCGCCAAACTTCTTGCCGGTGATCTCTTCCAGACCCTTGAGATGCTCGAAGATGTCAGCGGTGATATCGTCATTGATCTGACGGCCGTCTGCATAGTACTGGGTGCAGGCATCCGTAGTGATGGTGAAGCCTGGGGAACCGGCATACCGGCAGCAGTCATCTCTGCCAGACCGGCACCCTTGCCGCCCAGAGTATTCTTCATGGTGACCTTGTCGCCGCCGAAGGCATCGTTGCCCTCGCTGAAGTAGTACAGATACTTTTTGCTCATGCGTGTTTACCTCCCATTTGGTGACCCCCGGTGCCACGCCCGGCGGTCTCATCGCACTTTTTTCTCAAAGCTGATGAACATTGTCTTGTGAATGCTAAACTATTATACCAGAAAATTCCCACATTGCCACCGGGCAAAACACCGAATTTGTTTGATAAATTTTGTGCAATTCCCTTGAAATTTACCCAGTTTTCCGCTATTATAAAATGGGAGAAAGTTCGAGAGGTTTTTTGTTTTACAGAGCCATTTTTCCGCATCTGGATACATGCTGTTATCCATTAAAATTCCGGCGGAATTCCACCTGCGGAACGGGCCGGAATTTCTCCCTCATGGATACAACAAAATACCACACCTTCCAAGGAGGGACACTATTTATGGAAACCATTTCCAACGAAGCTCTGGCCGCAGCACGCGCCAAACTGGACGCTGCCGAGAGCCGGCGCGAGAACATCCTGCTTTTTCACATCGCCAACGGCGTGAACATTGAGAGCCGTACCGTCCAGATCGACGAAGGCGTTGTCATCGCCCCGGGAGCACCATTCTGGCGGGCACCATCCTGCGCGGCAAGACGGTCATCGGTGCAGGATGCGTCATCGGCCCAACAGCCTGATCGAGGACAGCACCGTGGACGAGGGCACCACCGTCAACGCCAGCCAGGTCTACGGCAGCCATCTGGGTCCCCACAACAACATCGGCCCCTTCACCCATGTGCGGGTGAACACCGTCACCGACTACGGCGTGCATCTGGGTCCTATGTGGAAACCAAGAACTCCAACTTTGCCCGGGGCAACACCGTGAGCCCACCTG
>ENA-OQCS01000964-OQCS01000964.1-human-gut-metagenome-genome-assembly--contig:-NODE-964-length-15517-cov-3.617414_pt1 | contig 15517 bp, 21 predicted proteins | sample MGYA00242757_ERZ504575 | MGnify/ENA primary metagenome ERZ504575 (study PRJEB26092, sample SAMD00036297) | human gut metagenome | host: Homo sapiens | study: EMG produced TPA metagenomics assembly of...
GCGCACGGTATGCGTCCCGCGGCGCGGTCCGCTCCCGTCGCTGGCTCGTATCCGGACGCCGGTGCGCGTCCGGGTACACGTACCTCCAACGCAGGCTGGGAACGGGCAGGTCGGTCAGCGCGTTCCTCAACCGCCATTGCCGCCTAGGCAATAAACGATAGTGGGTAAGAAGACACGAGAGGAAGATTCATGGAAACATATGAGGAAAAACTGTCAGATATCGCCAATACCGCCAAGTGGTCTATTGAGGAATTTGACGATTTCAAACGGTTTGAACGAGTCATAGATGATGCCGCCGCGAAACTCAAAACCATGAAAAAGGAACTTGAAGAAGGTTATGTTTTTGGGGGCGAAACCCAAAAGGTGTCTTTGAAATGCGTTCGAGAAATTTCCAAAGGCATTGAGGAAGCGAACATACCAACAGCCTTGCGTGACCTATTTCAGACTGTTGACGCATACAATCAGGCGATCGATGATGCAAGGAATGTGGAGCTGCCCGGCACTAGGTTGACCAGTGATATTGAACAAGCTATCAAGCTGCTGAGACGCCATTGAATATTGTTGTTCCTGGATTGGGAACATTAACCGGGATAATCGGCGAAGCGGGCGTAACATAATTTCAAATATGCTTGCTAACGAGCGAGAAAAAAAGGCTGAAGCAGAATTTAAACGGATTAAATCGGTAAGGGAGAGTAACTGTCCTAATCATGAAGCTTATGAAGCTCCCGTTGTCGATATCAACGGCCTGTGGCCAGCACAGGATGGTGAAAACAATTCTTCGGAAAACGATGGTGTGTATCCCACCTCGTTTGGCGACACTGGAATCTCAATCGCTGTAGCGGGTGGCGCTGGCCTCGCGGCCGCTGGCGGTGCGGCTGTCGCATCATCGAAATTCTCCAATACCCCCAAATCAGGTTCGGTCTCAATCTCCCGGCCCAACGTGAGCCCTACGCCGCCTCTTCCTCCACGTAACAACCCTACGGACGCTGCCGATACGGGCGGTGACAATAACAATAGCCATAATGGTCGGGTGTTTGACCCGAACACCGGTGAATGGATCGACACAAGCAAATACGTGTATGATCCGGCAAGCGGACGTTGGCTTGACCGTAACCTATACGTATACGATCCGGCGACAGGCCGCTACGTGTATCGGAACCGCATGGCCGTGGATAGCGATATGAGCTATAACGGTTCCGGTTCGCCCATGGCGGCATGTCCGGAGGCTCTGCGGGATCGGGTTCCGGAATCGGGCGTACTGCGGTGGCGGCTGGCGCTGGCGCTGGCATCGGTGCCGGTGGAGCGTTAGCCGTATCCAAGCTCGCAGGTGGAGCTGGTTCAAGCTCCGGAGCACTGTCTGGCGCTTCCATGGCAGCGGTTTCTGGCTCCGGCGTCGGTTCGTATTATGCGAACAATCCGGTCAAGGCGTCCATTGCATCCTCGTCGATCAAAGGTGCAACCGGTATGGCTGCGGGATTGCGCAAGGGAGAAATTGCGCGTGCCGAAGCTGCGGCGCCATCTCGTGCAAACACTCCGGGAATGATGGGTATGGGGCGTGGCGGTGCGTCTCAGAGCAAGGACAAGAGGCGCAACTCCTTGGGCTACATTGCTCCGACCATTGAAGAGGAAGAAGAATTCCAGCCCAAGCCGTTGGCGGCCATGGCAGGTCACCGCAGGCGTCCCGGCGAATGAGGCATGGGCGGAATGCGCTATGCGCATGACCGCACGTCGTTGAACAAAACGTTCTCTTGTTGAACAGGAAAGGAGCGAAGGCAGTGTCTTCCTCATGCATATGCGTTGACCCGTCCGATCTGGAAACGTCGGCGAAAAACTATGAACAGGCCGCACAACAGTTCGCTATGGCAAAAGCGCAGTTTGTGTCTGCGGGAACCCCGAATTTCGGGCTGATTCTCAAATGCCTGGAACCGGCGTATGAAGCGGCGAAGCAGTCTACGCAAGAATACTTGGCCAACGTTGAAACAATGCTGAAATTGATTGCTTCGGCCATACAGGGGACCGTAGAAGATTCCACCACCACTGAAGAGGAGATACTTGAGGCGCTGAAGAAGATTCTGCAACTGCTTCAGCAAGTGGATGACAAGTTGGATTCCTCGGATCCTCATAACGCACGGTCCGAGGGAAATGGCGGAATAGGCGGCAATTCCGGCTATGGAGGCAGCTTTGGCAATGGTGGTGGCTCAAGAGCTGATTCCTTGCAAAGCAAGCAATATCAGCCAGTGGATCAGTTTAATGGTCGATCCGACGGTGGTTCCGAAGCGGCAGGAAGTCCGGCATCATCTGCGACAGGTTCTGGTGCAATGGCGTCGGAATCGCAAGAATTCGGCCATGATCAGAAAAAAACAACATCTGATGGTGCGTGTGATACGGCGGAATCGAACACTTATCCGATTTTCAATGAGGTTCCACTTCCGCCAAGACAACACGATTGGATTGGATGTGGATGGAAACGCCAAAGACGACTACTCTCTGAATCTCACTGATGGCAATACGCATGCCGTGATTGGGGCGGATGGTTCCGTTACTCTGACAAAGCGTGACAATTCCACCATTCCGATGCCTTCTGATGCAAGCAAAACAGGATCCGCTTCGTTTGATCTGGATGTGGACAACGATGGCGTGGACGACGTGTCCATGAACTCCGATTCAGGCGCGAATGCCCGTTTCAGCGTATATGAGGATGAAGATTCGCGGTACGTTGCCCTCGACTACGACAATGACGGCGATTACGATGTCGCCGTCCGCGTCGGAGATTCCGAAGCGGCAAGGGAAGCCATGCGTAAGCAAGCCGAGGATGAAGCCTGGCAAAGCATCGCAGCTAAAGATCCTCTGGGAAGAACGGCGGATGAGCTTCGTGCCTTGTACGAAGACAGAGAAACCATTCAGCTACCTGAACGCACGACGATTCAATAAAACAGGATGCTGTGCAAAGCATATCCGGCCGTAACCGGGTAAATATCACATTCAAACTATACACAAGGGGAAGAGTATGGCTGCAAAAGAAGATGATGGCTCTGCCAACGACTTGCATTTCGGCCCGATTACCATCGATGTTCCAGACGATTTAAGCGACATTAAACGCGACTTGAAGTTTTATCAAAAAGTCGGCGAGGCCTATGACAGTAGGAAAGTGGGAAAGGCTGCTTCAGCCCTCCTTTCCGGGCAGAAATTTGGCTACACGTCAGCCGACAAAGTGGTTGGGAGAATCCTGGAAAAAACAGGACTTGATAAGAAAGACATTGGAAGGAAAAGCCAGAAGTTCGAGGATGCGTCAAAAAGGTTCACAGAATCTTTGGAAGGGGATTTGACTCGTCAAAGTGCGCATGATTTGGCGAAAACGCTGGATAGCAAGATCACTACGCTTCGCATTGCCATCTCAGGTGTTGACTTCATTTGCAAGGCATTGTTTGGTGTCAGTCCTATAGATGAGTGGGTCAGGAAACCATTCTTCGGCGATTGGGATGAGCTTCGCGATACTGCGGGAAAATGGCAGTCGCTGGCTGAAACACTGCCTGAAGTGCAGACGGCGTTATTGGAAATTTCCAATAGTCTCGACGAGACAGTGTGGTCTGGGCAGGCCGCGGACATATATGTTGTTCGCAATGAGGCGGTGGCCGACGCGCTTGTGGAAGCTCCGGAGCCATGTTCGGAAATGGCCCAGGCGTTGAACGCTTTGGCGGACAATGCGGAAAAAACATTGAATCTGATATTCGACACGTTGAGTGAAATCATTTCGCTGTTGAAGCTTATTGCGGGTGAGCTGATTATTCCTGGAGCCGGTCCGGTGCTCGCTACGGTCACTGTCGCTGCGGAAGTCACCCAGGCGATTCAATGGGCATCCGATATCGTGGAATATCTTAACAATCTGTATGAAGCCCTTAACGGATTGTGTGTATGCCTCATGGTTATGCAACGGCTTTCCGTAAAAACAGAGGGCATGCTGAGCGTTTTTGGCGGAGGCATGTCGAACGGTGGAACTGGCAGTACGTCGAATGACGTAGCGTTTGCCGGGGCATCCGGTGGATCGTCCGATGGAAGATAATCGTCATGTCCTTCCAACCGCATCGTTATGACTTGCATTGCGAAACGGACGATGACCTCGGTACGACAATTTTATGTGCGAAGAAAAGAGAAGTGGAATGACATCAGCGGAATTCGAAGCTTTCATGAACCAAATGGATTCACTGTCTGCCCGGCTTGACAAGCAGCGGGCGAAATTCGAAAAAGAGAAGTTCAAATAGATGAAAAAATAGCTGAAAAAACGAAAGAACTTGAAAATAAGCGGCGTAAAGGTGAATGTGGGCGCGCTTGGCAAGTATTGCAGCAGCGTATCGACATGGGGAAAACCTGTGAGGAAGACATCCTTGCTGGCATTGACAAGTCTCCGGAAGCGCGTGAAGTACGTGGTTACCTCGCGCAGAATATGAGTTATGTGCGAGATAGCGTGGAGGATGCGGACGACGAAGATAATGAAGCGGCCCAGGCTCGTGTTGCGCTCGATAAAGGAATGACTCGTCTGCGTGAGTGGGAAAGCCAATATGCGGCACAAAGAAACCAAGCCAGCTGACTTACAGGCGATATGCATTGTATCGCTCGTCTGCGCAGTGCTTTTTGCTGGTATTGCCGTTACGGTGCTGTCCGAAAGCGTGTTGCTTCCCGGTGGCGACGAGCGGATGCGAGGATTGCCTGTGCTGCTTGTGGCAAGCCTCATATTGCTGATGCTGTTTTGTGATCGGTTATGCGTGGTGAGCATACGCTCACACGAGCAAACCGTTGCGCTGGTTGCCATGGCTTGCGCTGTGCTGCTGTCGGTGTGTGCCGGTGTGGCGGCGAGCTGCGTTGAACCTTGCGCTCAGCCGATCGCGGCGGCGGTTTTCCTATCTTCTTCTTGCGTATGCCTCAATATGTCGTTAATGACGGTTTGCATTGATCAGCCGGTGCTTAATGGCGTGATATCCGCATGCTTTGCCGTATCGTTGCTGTTGCTGCTCGCCAGTACGGGAACGCTGATGTGTTCGTTGGACGTACGGCTGCTTGCCGGTTTGGTGCTTGCCGCTGCCATATGCTGTCTGCAAATGCTGCCGAACATCGTGGTGCATGTGCCGGACCGTTATCTTGTGCAATGGCGTGCCTACATGACACGTCGTTGGACGGTGCGCGGTGGCATTCCCGAAGAGGCCCGTGTATTGACCCAAGTTGATATTCGTGAAGATATGCAGACGTTTCAGGCCCGATATGCGACCGGTTTCGTGCTTTGCTTGGCGCTGCTGGTATTGCCGTACGCGGCATTGGTCGCATTCTGCGATTTCCATCGGATGTATGATGCTGTCGGCTTTCTCGTGCTTACCGCGGCCCTGTTTCTCTTTCTCACCCTTAAGCCGCGCCGTTCGGGCAGACCTTTCGAACGGTACTGCATGCGTTTGTCTGCGGTGATGGTGATGGCTATGGCCTGCGTGAGGGCCTGGGGCTTCATGACAACCGAAAACATGAGGCTGTTCGGCGTATGCGCGATTGGCTGATTGGCGTTCTGCTGGTATATGCCATTCCTGTGCAAAAAGGCGGTTTTCATTCGCTTGTATTGTCTCGCGCCGGCGATGCGTTGTGCTTCCTGTCCATGATGGTCACGCCTGCGGCGGCTTTCTTCGCAGCTGGCGCGTTGCAGTATATAAGGGGATTGTGATGTCGGATTCGAATTCCGTAATGAGATGTCGTCCGGCAGGAGCCGGAAAACAATGTGCGGCCGCATTCGTCGATTGCGGTTTCGTATTGCTTTGCGGCGTGATTGCGGCTTTGCTCGGACATAATATTCCCGTCACGTTCCTGGTGATGCTCGAATCGGTTGCGGTGCTGGCTATTGGAGAAGGTTCGCGCGGTCTGACTCCGGGGAATATGATGTTCGGTTTGCGTACGGTTCGCGTGGAAGGCATGCGTGACGTCACGGCGGGAACTTTGCCCGCCGGAATGGGCCGGATTCTTGTGAAGTATTGCGTGCTTATCGGATCCACGCTTGCGTTGGTCATAGGTCTGATTGCGGTGATTTGCTCACCGTTGTTCGCCAAGATGATTTGCATCAGGGATGGCAGACAGACTGGCATCTTTGGGATGCGTCGATATTCATCAACGTGTTGAGGCGTTGGAGGAACAACCGGTCGTATCGAGGCAAATTCCTCCGGTTCCCATGCCTCGGATGCAGCCCACTCCTCCCGTGCCTCTTCCCAAAACAGTGACGGACGTGTCCAAACCGGTTCCCATGCCAACGGCAAAACAGGTTTCTCCTGTACCCATGCCTTCGGAAAAGCCGATGTATCCGGTTCGGACAACGGTTGAACAACAGACGGCCTCGGTGCCAGTGACACCTCCTGAGAAACCCCAAACCTTTCTCTTCTTTGAAGATGGCTCCAAGCGAACTCTCAGCGTGCCTTCTTCATTGATTCTCGGGCGCAAGCAGCCCCGCAGCAGACAGGGGACATCGCGTTGTCTGTGCCTGACCATACTGGTACGGTCTCACGAAACCATGCTCGGATCGAATTGGTGGACGACCAAATCTGGATCACTGACTTAGCGAGCACCAACGGTACGCGAGTGCTTGACGAAAGCGGCGAAGAGACGGAACTTGAACCGACGTCCGAACGCGTATGCATGTCGATCCCGCATCGGACTGGGAGACATGGGCTGCAGCATCATCACATCGAAAAGCAGGAGGCGTTGATGGCTATTACTGCGGAACAACAAAACAGCAGGCTCGAAGGTCCCAAACCTCCAAAAGGAAAAATCGTATTGCAGGCACCACCCGAGCTTGAACCCAGCGACGGTGTCAACACGCTGCTCACATCGTTGGTGCCATTGTTGGGCACCGCCAGCGCCATGGTCATGATGCTGATGACCAATTCGGGACTCACCGGCATGCTTACCGGCGGCATGTTCATGGTGTCGTCATTGGGATTCGTGGCGGTTAACGCTTCCGCCAACGTTCGCAACGCATGGCGAACCTCGCGGCGGCAAGACGTGAATATCTCACTTATTTGGCTGGCATACGCAAAACCGTGCGCACCGCGGGAAGGAAACAACGCAATGCCGCATTGTGGAACGCTCCATCCCCATCCTCGTTGACGGCGATCGCCCAGGAACCGGAACGTTGCTGGGAACGTGTTCCCGCAGACGACGATTTCATGATATTACGTTGCGGCACGCATAGTGTGCCATTGTGCCTGCAGCTTGAATCACCTGAATTGCCTCCACTCGCGCAACTCGACCCGGTTTCGGCATCGGCGGCGCATCGTTTCATGCTTGCACATAAAACGTTGCACAATATGCCTTACGGCATTGACCTGAGGAAATACAAGCGTGTGGAATTGCTTGGAAACGAAAGCCAGACGCAGGCGCTCGCAAGAGCCATGATCTGTCAAGCGGCGGTTTGGCATCCGGCTGAATGCTGCAGAGTGCTCGTACTGGCATCCGCTGATCGCATGGGGCAGTGGGAATGGGTACGGTTGCTGCCTCATAACCGTGTGCTGAACGAGAAATACTTGGAAGGCACGTATAACGGTCATGGATTTATGCTGACGAGCAACGTGCGCGAAGTTGATGCGCTGATAGGCGAGGAAGTGCTGAACCGCAACAGGCGTACCGGAGAGAATGAGATTGCTCCTCATGTTTTGGTGATCAATGATGGATTCGACCGGACTGTATTGTCTCGAGAGTCCCGATTGTTCGCTGAAGACGGCCTCGGTGGAGTGACCGTGTTCGACATGCCGAATGATTGGGGGGAACTCGAGGAAGATGATGTGCTTCGTGTGCTGTATTCGCAGACCGTGGTTGAGGAAGGACTGAACGTTCTCGAAAAGCGCGACATCAATATGGTTGAAGTGTTTTTCCACGGCACTCAAGCCTGTGGAAATCCAACCGGACGAATTGACTGTGGAAGAGGCGCTCTGCATAGCGAAACGCTTGAAGAGCGTGCATGTTAACGAAACCGGAGACGATTCCTCACAATCCGTCAATCGTAAGAAATCCCCCGAATTGCCTGATCTGCTTGGCATCAGCGATATTCGTCATATCGATCTGGCGAAACTGTGGGCATATCGTGTGGGCAAGGAGCGTTTGCGTGTGCCGATCGGCCTATTCGACGACACCAGTACCGCGTTCCTTGACATCAAAGAGATGGGCCAGCATGGCATGGGCCCGCATGGCGTGCTCGTCGGCGCCACCGGTTCGGGTAAATCCGAAGTGCTGCGAACCCTGGTACTGTCGTTGGCGTTGAGCCATTCCCCGGACCAGTTGAATTTCGTACTCATCGACTTCAAAGGCGGCGCCACTTTCGCAGGCATGGACGGCATGCCTCACATTTCATCCATCATTACGAATCTCGCAAGGAAGCGTCGCTCGTCGACCGTATGGAAGACGCGCTGGATGGCGAAGTCAACCGACGTCAGGAGCTGCTGCGAGATGCGGGCAACCTTGCCAACATCACCGAATATGAGGAGATGCGTGTCAACGGTGGGCGTAGCGATCTTAAACCGTTGCCGTCACTATTGGTCGTGGTCGACGAATTCTCCGAACTGTTGAAGGCGAAACCCGAGATCGTGCAATCGTTCGTTCGCATTGGCGCGGTCGGCCGTTCGCTGGGCATACATCTGCTCATCGCATCGCAGCGTTTGGAACAAGGCAAGCTGCGTGGTCTTGACGAGCACCTGTCATACCGTATCGGTCTGAAAACGTTCTCCGCAACCGAATCCCGTGCCGTGCTGGGCATTACGGACGCGTACGATCTGCCAAGCCTGCCTGGCATCGGCTATCTGAAATCGCCTGACGGCACCATCACCCGCTTCCGCGCGTCTTACGTGTCGGGCGTGCCGAAGGGGTTGGACGGCGAAACCACCACCTTCCAGTATGCGGTGGAACAGATGCGAGGCAAAGGCAATCCCGCGCACGTGGTGTGGCTGCCTCCGCTGGTCACGCCGAATTCGCTCGACGATTTCATGCCGGACCTGACCGTCACCAAGGAGTATGGCTTGATTTCGCCAAGGTGGCGCAATGCCGGAGCGCTTGTCGTACCATGCGCGTTGGAAGACAAGCCACGCGAGCAGAGGCGAGACGTCATGGCCCTCAATCTTGCCGGTGCGGGAGCCATGTGGCAGTGGTGGGCGGCCCGTTGAGCGGTAAAAGCATGATGTTGCGTTCCATCGTCGCATCGTTGGCGCTCACGCATTCGCCGCTCGAAGTGCAGTTCTATGTGATCGACTGCGGTGCGGCGCGTTCTCCTCCATGGATGGATTGGAACATGTCAGCGGCATCGCGGCAGGCAATGAGGATGAAAAGTCCGTCGTACGCTTGCCGAAGTCAGCGGCATCATCGACGCGCGCGAACGATTCTTCAAAGAACAGCGCATCGACGGCATGGACGCGTATCGTCGCCGTCGCGCCGAAGGCAAGGTCGACGACGGATATGGCGACGTGTTCCTCGTCATCGACGGTTGGGGCGTATTCCGCGGCGACTATGACGAATTGGAAACCAAAGTCCAGCAGATCGTTGCCCGTGGTCTCACCTTCGGCGTGCACGTGTTGTTCAGCGCGAACCGTTGGATGGAAATCCGTGCCAATATCAGCGACCTTATCGGCACCAAGCTCGAACTGCGTTTGGGCGATCCGAGCGATTCGCAAATCGACCGCCACGTTGCCGACACCGTGCCCAAGGGCGCGCCTGGCCGTGGCCTGAGCGCCAACAAACTGCATACGCTCGCAGCGCTGCCCCGCATCGATGGCGGGCATGATGCGGCGACGGTGTCCGACGGCATCAACGATCTCATCGCCAAAGTACGTTCCGCATGGCAAGGCCATCCGCATGGTCCGAAGCTGCGGTTGCTGCCCGAAAACCTGCCGTACGAGGCGATGATGGCTTCCGTCATGCGTCAAAAGGCATCCAACCAGCTCGCCAAAGGCAACATGGTGGTCGGTATCGACGAGAACGCACTGTCTCCAGTGGTGTTCGACTTCAACACCGAACCGCACTGTTACCTATTCGGTGACGCCGGTTCGGGGAAATCTACATTCCTTCGCGTGATAATCAACGAAATCGTACGAAGCTATCCGGATGGAAAAGCAAAAATTTTCATGTTGGATTATCGTCGTGCGAATCTTGCGCAGATTCCGCAGTCGCATTTTGGAGCATACCTGACCAATGACGAACAGGCTACGGAAAGTCTCGACGCGCTTGCGGAATTCCTGAAAACCCGCATTCCGGGCCAGGACCTGACTGCCGAACAGTTGCGCAACCGTTCCTGGTGGACGGGTTCGGAAGTTTACGTGCTGGTCGACGATTACGATTTGGTCTCCACCAGCCGAGGCAACCCGCTGCGTGCGTTGGTGCCATATTTGGCGCAGGCCTCCGATCTGGGATTGCATGTGGTGGTGGCCCGCAGAACCGGCGGTGCGAGCCGAGCCATGTACGATCCGGTATTGCAGACGTTCCATGATCTCGGCATGACCGGCATTCTGCTGTCCGGAGATCCGAACGAAGGCCAGCTGATCGGCAAAGTCAAACCGAAGAAGCGGCGCCCGGTCGCGCCCAAATCGTCACTCGAGACCAAGGCCTGTTCGTGGCGCAACTGTCGAATGCGGTATTGCGCGAATAACGCGATATTGCGGAAACGTGAGATTGCGGAAAAGCCCGCGCCGTTGCATACTGCGGTTTGCGCAACATTACGTACCGCAGTATGCAGGTATCGCAACATGCTCTCGACTGTTTCGTTGAATGGTGAACCCGTTGAGTACGATGGTGCACGGCAATATAACTTGAGATAGCGAGGACTTAAGACTCATGCCACGTATGTTCGGAACAGACGGTGTTCGAGGATTGGCGAATAGGGCTTTGACCGCACAGCTTGCATTGGATTTGGGCGATGCCGCGGTGCGCGTGCTTGGCGATGACGGCGGCAAAAGCGAATTCGATGGCCGTCGTCGCGCACTGGTCGGCCGTGATACCCGCGTTTCCGGCGATTTTCTCGCCGCAGCACTGTCTGCAGGCATGTCCGCAGGCGGTTTCGATGTGATCGACGCGGGCATTATTCCAACCCCTGGCGTCGCATACCTGACCTCCGTGCTGAACGTGGAAATGGGTGCCGTGATCTCCGCATCCCACAATCCCATGCCCGACAACGGCATCAAATTCTTCGCACGCGGCGGATTCAAACTGCCTGACACCAAAGAAGACGAAATCGAAAACGTGCTCGGCCAGGATTGGGAACGCCCGACCGGTGCAGGCGTGGGACGTATCAGTCACGACACGGCAACCGCAACCAACCTGTACATCGACCATCTGGTATCCACAATCGCCCCCATCGGGCCTGACAAGTCCCAGCCGACACCGTTGAAAGGCTTGAAAGTCGTGGCTGATTGCGCCAACGGCGCCACCTCCGTGGTCGCGCCGGAAGCGTTGCGCCGCGCAGGAGCGACGTGAGCGTGATCAACGCTTCGCCAGACGGCTACAACATCAACAAGAACGCCGGATCCACACACCCCGAACAGCTGCAGGCCATGGTCAAGGCATCCGGAGCCGACTTGGGCGTGGCATTCGACGGTGACGCCGACCGTTGCCTTGCCGTAGACGGCGAAGGCAATATGGTCAACGGCGATCAGATCATGGGCATTCTTGCACGTGCCAAGAAAAACGCGGGCAAACTCAACCACGACACCCTCGTGGTAACCGTGATGAGCAACCTCGGTCTGAAGCTCGCCCTGCGTTCCATGGGCATCAAAACCGTGCAAACCGGCGTGGGCGATCGTTACGTGCTTGAGGAAATGCTGCGTGGTGACTATTCACTCGGCGGCGAACAGTCCGGCCACGTGATCAACCGCGAATTCGCCACCACCGGCGACGGTACACTCACCGCACTGACCTATGCAACGAAGTGGTCAACTCCGGCAAGAGTCTCAAAGAACTCGCATCCGACTTCCCGCAACTGCCGCAAACCCTCATCAACGTGCCAAACGTCGACAAGCTCGCAGCCAAAACCAACGCCAAAGTGCAGGCGGCCGTCGAACGCGAAGAGAAAATGCTCGGCGACACCGGCCGCGTGCTATTGCGTCCCTCCGGCACCGAACCGCTCGTGCGCGTCATGGCTGAAGCGGAAACCCAGCAGCAGGCCGACGAGGTCTGCGACCGTCTCGCCAAAGTCGTGGCCGAAGAACTCGCCTTGTAATCACACCGCCGATACGCAGTATTTGGCAATCCAAAATCCCGAACCAATCCGCGAAGGAACCCCATGTTTGGACGCAACTCGAAAGTCAACCTCGAACTCAACCGCGAGGTCGAAAAACTCATCAAAACCGGCGGCAAGGAACAACTGCTTCCCATCGTGCAGGCAGGTGAACCGGTACTGCGCCAGCAGACCGCAGCTACGAAGGCCAACTGAGCCGCAAGACACTTGACAAGCTCATCGAAACCATGCGCGTCACCATGATCGAAGCGCCGGGCGTAGGTCTCGCCGCAACCCAGATCGGCCTCGGACTGGCGCTTGCCGTGGTGGAAGACCATGTGCGCGACGACGATGACGATGACCCGCGCGAAGCGTCCGAATTCCCATTCCACGTCATCATCAACCCCAGCTATGAGCCGATCGGCATCGAAACCCGCAGCTTCTACGAAGGCTGCCTGAGCTTCGACGGCTATCAGGCGGTACGCAAGCGCTGGCTCGACATCACCGCCCGCTGGCAGGATGAAGATGGCAAACAGCATGAGGAACATCTGCACGGCTGGCCGGCCCGCATCTTCCAGCACGAAACCGACCATCTGAGCGGCGAACTGTATATCGACAAGGCGGAAATCCGCAGCCTCGCCACCAACGAGAATCTTGAGGATTTCTGGTGCGACGATCCGGTTCCCACCGAAGCCGCCGCCGAACTCGGATTCGAACTGTAAACCAGGAGCGCACGCCGCAAATCGCATACATGCGCGGCGAAAAACGCTGCGGAATCCGATTGTCACGGAATCCTATCGTTGCGCAATCCGCGGAATATCCTGCAGGGGAGAGGCCCACAGGCCTCTCCCTTTTTGTCATAGCGTCATTTTTTCGTCATACCACCATGCGCATAACCAGTGCAACGCGCGCACGCGTCATACTCCCCACGGCAGACGCACGTATGAGCGTAACCATGTTTGCATTTCGCAGCATTATCGACAATATCGGCGTTCGCGTTGCGATGGAATGATTTCGTACGCGACGTCGTGCTCCGTCTGCAACGCGCATGATCGTATCCTGATGACGAATGCTTGGTGAACATAATCGTTTTTCGTAGCATTGTTCTTTCTCTTACCGAAAATCAACGAAATAAAACGAACCCAAGATAACCTTTCGAATCTCAAAAAAACTTAAGATTGCGCTATCCGAGAAGCATCATGGTTTTTTGCACGAGCCGACGTGTACTGCGCCCCCTCTCGGCTACCATGCAAAGTATGAACGAAGCAAAGACGGGCCGTTCCTGGCTTACCGAAGCCAAACAAGACATCAGCCAATGGTCGGCATCGATGCGAAAAACGCCGACAATGAGCGCATTGACTGGCATTGGGTCATGTCTCTCGACTTGGAACACGGCATCGGAACCGCCAAAAGCCAAGGCATCGACCTGATCGCCGTTCTGAATGCCGCGGATACCACGTTTTCGTCGACCTCGGAGAAAACGGATTCCATGCAGGATTCGGTACTATCCGTCCAACAGTTGCATAATCTGCTGAAAAAGGATTTAGCGGTCCGTGACCGGCTCGAATCCATCATCGCGCAATGCAATACCACCTTCATGACGGATTTCGACCGTCTGATCGCTTCATACCGTTTGCCTCGCGCGCTCGCCTATGCGAACCGTAGGTTGTGCGACGAAATTGCCGTGTTGCGGCGCATTGGTGTTGCGATGGGATTGTGGACGATTGCCGAAGAGCGGCGGGAGCGGGTGATAGTGCCTGTGCTGCAGCCTGTTGCCGGAGCGGAAAGCCTCGTGAATCTTGACGATATTCAGGATCGCACCGCGCAGATCGTCAATGGCCGTGCCGAACGTCGTGCCGCGGAACGTGAGCAGAAGCGTGCCAGCGATTACGCCATGTCACGCGCGAATTTGAGCGGGGTGACGAGTCCGGGAGGCTCGAAGGTGTTCGACTATGGCTCCCTCGGATCCGCTGGCGGTTCCGCTGACTCGGCGGAAGCTGCGCAGGACCGATGTTTGGCGGATTACAAAAAGTCGGATTGGCGTGACGCCTACCTTCCCGGCCGTGACGTCGACACGGTGATGGGCATTGATATCGAAACTACGGGTACGGATCCGGCTCGCGTGTACATCATCGATGCCGGATTCGAATTCATGAACATGATCTCGCCTCGTCCTGCCGGCGAGCCCGCGGGCTACCGCTACGAACAGGATTATTACGAGACCGGCGATGCATATGGCCAGGCACGTCTTTCCTTCGGCGTTCCCGCGCAGAATGCGCTGCTTGGCAATCCTCTGATTCTCGACCTTACCGGTATTGACGTGCGCGATCGCGCCAGCGCGGACTTTCGTCTGTTCGACGAATGGCCCGAAGCTCAGATCGGATTGCTGCAACGACTCGAACAGCAGCCATATGTTGCGCATAACGCCCGGTTCGAGCATAGCTTTTCATGCTGAACGTCGCCGGATATGCGGAAAGCTATCGTGCCGGCAATATCACGATCATCGACACATTGCCGATGAGCCGTCGTTGGGATGAGGGGTCGATTCCCGATGATGAGCATCCGCACGGCCACAATACGTTGGAAGCGTATGCCAAACGTCAGGGCGCGTTGATGCATCCAAAAGCGAACGACATCTTGGCTTGGAAGATACGCACATCATGCTGGTCGCCATGAAGCATCATCTGGATGTGCTGCATGCCGAGGGGCGCGGGCCGTGGGGTGCCGGTGGCAGGCCCGGCAATGGTGGCAAGCGCTGTGGCAAGCGCTGGTAGACGGAGTCGCTCGCAGGTTGTGTGGCAAGGCGTAAGTTGGTCGGACGAATTGACGTTGCTGGATGTGTGTCAGGCGTAGTCGTGTTGTGTCTGTTCCCGCTGGATGTTTTGTCCGCTGTTTGTCTTGTACCTTTCTGTCATTCGTTCGTCTCGTGTGCGACACGCCCGGATGTTGACCTGTAGCGAGGTATGTTGAGGTTTTTCCAGCGGGATTGTGCTGTGAAATGGTGCTCATCACTCGATTTTCCTGCGATTTAGACACGCCGAGAGATACGTTATTTTTCAACGGTTTACACGGTGTTTACGGAAGGTCGATTTGCGTAGATCGGCAAGGACGTGTAAGTTTACATCTCGCTGCTCAGCACGGCGGTTCCGCTCCTGAGGTTCGGGACGGTCTGCTGGTGTGGTGGTGGTTTGAGAACTCAAGAGCGTATTTGTACTACTTCTTTATAGTCAATGATTGCCAGTTCATCGTCCGCTCGTTCGCGAGTGGCCGGGAGGCCTTGAAGGACGGTGAGGTTTTCGTGCGATG
>ENA-OQCS01000965-OQCS01000965.1-human-gut-metagenome-genome-assembly--contig:-NODE-965-length-15516-cov-1.881409_pt1 | contig 15516 bp, 18 predicted proteins | sample MGYA00242757_ERZ504575 | MGnify/ENA primary metagenome ERZ504575 (study PRJEB26092, sample SAMD00036297) | human gut metagenome | host: Homo sapiens | study: EMG produced TPA metagenomics assembly of...
TTGTTTCAAAGTAAGGAAGTTATGTTTATAGTACAAGATTATTCGTTGGCGATCCTGTTTTGTGTTGTCACAATGCTTTGTTGGGGATCGTGGGGAAATACACAGAAGCTGGCCTCGAAGACTTGGCGGTATGAGTTCTTTTATTGGGATTATGTGATTGGAGTGTTGCTCTTTTCCGTTTTTTCCGCTTTTACGTTGGGCAGCTTTGGCTCTGAGGGGCAGGGGTTTCTGCTTAATTTGCCACAAGCTGATATGAGATCGTTAGGGAGCGCTTTCCTGGGGGGCATTATTTTTAATGCAGCCAATATCCTATTATCGGCAGCTATTGCAATTTGCGGCCTGTCGGTAGCTTTTCCGGTCGGAATCGGGCTGGCGTTGGTATTAGGCGTATTAGTCAATTATTTCGGAGCGGCTAAAGGAGAACCTTTGTATATCTTTATTGGCGTAGCTCTGATCGCAGTTGCTATCCTGCTGAACGGTCTGGCCTATAAGAAAGCATTGGTCGGTTCGAAAAAAGTGTCGGGAAAAGGTCTTTTTATTTCTGTCGCAGCAGGTGTGATCATGGCTTTCTTCTACCGTTTTGTTGCGGCTTCGATGGATCTGGATAATTTTGCAGAGCCGCATTGGGTAAGCTGACACCTTATACCGCTGTGTTTATCTTCTCTTTAGGCGTGTTTGTTAGTAATTTCCTGTTTAATACGATCGCTATGAAACGTCCGGTGGAAGGTGAACCAGTTTCTATCTCCGGTTATTTCAAGGGGAATACCAAGACACACTTGGTGGGTATATTAGGAGGCGTTATCTGGTGTATCGGGCAGTCTTTTAGTATGATCGCTTCTGAAAAGGCCGGAGCTGCCATTTCGTACGGTTTGGGGCAGGGGGCGACGCTTGTATCCGCACTTTGGGGGATTCTGATATGGCATGAATTCAGAAGAGCTCCACGTTCTTCGGATTTTCTGAATGCCGGAATGTTCGTCCTGTTTGTGATTGGCCTGGGCTTCCTTATTTATGCAGGGGCGTGAGTCGGAGTCTAAAACAAGAACGGTTCCGGGGAAGTTGCAATAATTTTGGTGCGTTTTATCCCAGCTATAAGTTATTTATCGCGAAAAAGCCTTACATTTGTCTTAGTTTCTTGTTTATTGGATATGTACAAAACTAAAAAGCAGGCTTTATGAAAGAGGATAATGATATTTTCAAGAAGTTCCGGGACTCTTTTAGTAAGATTGACGGACATTTCCATATATTAGAACAGCGTGTACCCGTAGAACGGCAGATGGAATATTTTAAATACTCGGAAAAGATCAGGAAAGATCAGGATAAGCCGGATATCTCGAAAATGGATTTTTCGGTTTTCGAGGATAGTCTGGATGATCCCGAATCGACTGTGGAACATAAGAAGTATGTATTGTCTATGCTCGCGACCTCACGACAGGTAAAAGCATACAGGATATTGGAAGATATGCCAGGCTTCGGATCCGGATGTGGCAGACTGGGCATATATGGCTTTGATGGAAAGCCGTATCGCTCTGGAATCCGAACTGTCGGACGAGAAGCAGATTTATATCTCTACCGGTTTGGGAGGAAAAGGGGAGAAGTTGCGTTTTTTATGTGCTGATCCTGGCGAATGAGCTGAAACCGTTCTTGGAGTATCAGAAGAAAGTGATTGAACGTGAATTCCCCTATTCCTTGGAAAAGGCGGGTTGCGAAATCGAGCGGTTGACAATAGGTGAAAAATGTATGGAGCTGGTTTTCCTGATCCCTGTCCGGGCAGATATCAAGCAGGCGCTGGACAAGGTGATCAACGAATGTAACCAGTATGGAAACTTTCTTTCGCAGGTCTTCACGATCACGAATGTGAAGGAGTTGTCGGCCGAGGAAGTGGAAGAGATTATAAAAAAGAATGGAGGAAACAGTCAAGCAAGCCATTAAATATGGTATAGTGGGAGTGAGTAATACGGTGATAACCGCCGTTGTCATCTGGATCATGATGAAGTTGTTCGGATGTTCGGATGTTGTTTCGAATATGGTCGGTTATGTAGCAGGCGTATTGAATAGTTTTATATGGAATAAGCAATGGACATTCCGAAGTTCGGCTGGATGGATCGGCAGTGCCGTCCGTTTCGGTGTCGTGTTCGGAGTGTGTTATCTGTTGCAATTGGGGCTTTTAGTGTATGTCCTGAATCCATACCTGTCGATCGACCCATATTATAACCAATTGATAGCAATGGCTTTTTACACGGTGATTAATTTTATCATGAATAAGTTTTATACGTTTAAAGCTTAAATGCAGATGAAGAAACTTGCGGTCATAGTCCCTTGTTATAACGAGGAGTTGGTCATTGCCGAATCATACCGGCGTACACGGGAGGCGTTGCATAAGCTCCCTGTTTTAACGGAAATTATCTATATCAACGACGGCAGTAGAGACCGGACGCGTCTGATGCTGGACGAGATCGCGGCTTCCGATCCGCAGGTGAAGGTGATCCATTTCTCCCGTAACTTCGGACATCAGCCGGCTGTCACGGCAGGTATCAACAATTGCGATGCCGACTTGGCTGTCATTCTGGATGCCGATATGCAGGACCCTCCCGAACTTATCCCATCCATTCTCGAATTGCAGGAAAAGGAGCAGGCGAACGTGGTTTATTGCGTCCGCAAGTCCCGCGAAGGGGAAGGGCTTTTCAAGAAAGTGACGGCGAAGGCTTTTTACCGTATGCTGAACTACATGAGTGATGTGAATTTCCCGTTAGATACAGGCGATTTCCGCTTGATAGACCGCAAGGTGATGGATCAGTTCGACCGTTTTCAGGAGCGTGGAAAATATATTCGCGGACTGATCAGCTGGGTAGCTTCAAGCAGGTTCCTTTCTATTATGAACGAGAGGCACGTATTGCCGGAGAAACGAAATACCCGTTCAGCAAAATGTGGAAGTTTGCCACCACCGCTATGCTTTATTTCTCCAAGAAACCGTTGCGCCTGCGACAAGCTTGGCTTTATCGCCGTATTGGTCGGCATCGTGCTGGCCGTCTGGTTTACCTTAGGCAAGATATACGGCTTCAGCAATGCTGAAACAGGTTGGACTTCCATCATGACCTCCGTTATTTTCTTTGGCGGCGTCCAATTGCTGACAGTCGGTGTGTTAGGGCAATATATCGGCATCTTGTTTGACGAGATCAAAGCACGTCCGGAATATATTATCGATGAGAAGAAGAATTTCTAATCTGAATCTGGCTATTCGTGAATAAATACCCCATCGATCCAGATCGTAGCCTTTTGCCCTTTGAATTTGAGCAGGACATAATTCGGATCAGCCGGTCCTAACGGGAAGTGTGCGATAAACCATTCCTGCCAGAGCTCCTTTTTTATTTCAGCATCGGTAATTACCTCTACCTCTCCGGTTAATGCCACGCTATTGCCATTTTCGCTATAGCATAAGCCTGCTTTGGGATTCAGACGGAAATCTTTCGTTTTCAGAGAGTCGTTGCCGGTTGCCATCCAGACCACGGAATATCCTTCCGATTTGATTTTGGCTCATGGGGACAGGGCGGGGATACCCTTCTTCGTTGACGGAAGTAATAACCACAACCTCGCAACGTTGCAATAACTGTTCTGCTTTTTCTTTCATAAGTTTCATATTTCAATGCTTTATTAGTTACGTGCAAATGTAGGGGTGGAACTGCCCTGCTCTATTGTAAAAAAACGACTTTTTCATTCCAGGTAAGTCAGCAAGACATCTTCGGGGATAGGGATCGAGAGGAAAGAAGCCGGTGTATTGCCGGGATAACTGCCGGATTTCCTTATTGAAGTGGGAGAGGTCGTAATAGCCGCTTCAACGGCAATCGTAAGCAGGTTGTCCGGTACGCAATTTTTCAGCAGGTCGATGGTGTTTCTGAATTTCATGATCCGGCTGTATTCTTTTGGAGTATAGCGTATATGCTTTGAATTTGCGTTCGAAATGACGTTGGCAAATGCAGATTCATCCGTCAATTGCAGGATCGGGAGACGCCCTTTCGAGCGATTGATCTGCTGCACGGCGAACGGAATCTGAGGATCAATCTCATAGTTGTCTTTCAGGCGGTGGATAAGGAACCGTTCGATCAGGCAAATCTGCTGCTGTAAAGTCTGTGCTTCACATAATGATTCGGCAAACGAGTCCGTAAAGAGAAGCGTCAAGTCGTTGCTGCTTATCCTCTGGTTCGTAAATTCAGAGAGAGGCGGTTTGCAGAAAGCGGTTAACCCGCAAGGATGGAAACGGACTCCCAGCATGTGAACGCTCGGCGTGTTCGTGACCAATTCCGAGAAGTAGTCATCGGACCGACGAAGAAGCAACGATAGGGTTGCATGACCGGCTGGTTCGTGCCGACACATTGTGCAGTGTCTCCAATGGAAAAGATAAAGTCGCAGCAACCGTCCGGCAATATTTTGAAGTACGTGCCGAGTTCGGTTTTTCCTTTGAATACCCAATATTTATCAATGTAGGCCGACAATAGTCCGCAAGGTTGATATTCGGTGTACATATTTTTCTTGTTTTAGCGCGTGGCGAACGGGTGGATTACCGAACAAATCTGAGTCACCAGCCTGCGGATATTTTCTCTCGCAAATTCCGGTTCCATCGCTTTCTCCATTGTGACTGGACCGGGTGTGATCGAGAATATTCCCTGGAAGCCGGCCCGGTTCATTTGAGCTGCATCTTCTATGCTTCCTGCAAGTACTATGACGGGAATATTTTGTTTCCGGGCCTCTTCCAAGATACCGGAAGGCACTTTCCCCATCACTGTTTGCCGATCAGCCCGTCCTTCACCGGTAAAGATCAGGTCGGCTCCTGTTATTCTCTTACCGAAGTCCAGCACGTCGAGCATCAGGCGGATACCCGGTTTCAACTCGGCATTCAGGAACGCAAGGAAACCTCCGCCCATTCCTCCGGCTGCCCGGCTCCGGGGATATCCGAAATGTCTTTGCCAGTAGTCGACAGGATAACCCGTGAAAGTGCCTGCATACCGGTATCCAGTTCTTTGACCATCTTGGTATCGGCTCCCTTTTGCGAAGCGAAGACGTAAGCCGCCCCGTCAGACCCGCAGAAGGGATTGCGTACATCGCAGGCAATCGTGAAGCGGGCCTCCTTTAAAGCCGGATGTACGGCAGATGTATCGATGGAGGCTACCTGCGACATGATCCTGCCTCCTGTCCCCAACAGATTTCCCCGCTTGTCCAGGAAACGAAACCCTAAGGCTTGCAGCATACCTAACCCTGCATCGTTGGTGGCACTGCCGCCTATGCCCACGATAAAATGGCGGCAACCTTGTTCGAGGGCGTCGAGAATCAGTTCTCCCGTCCCGTAAGTAGTCGTCAGCATCGGATTCCTTTTGTCTTCGGGAACCAAAGGCAAGCCGCTGACGGCTGCCATCTCGATCAGAGCTGTTTGCCCGTCGCCCGAAATACCGTACCGTCCCTGCACGAGCTCCATCAAAGGACCGTGTGCCGGCAGGGTCCGGTATTTCCCTTTTGTTGCGGAGGTGAGTATGTCTAACATTCCTTCGCCTCCGTCGGCGATCGGAAACAGCAAGGTCTCGCAATCGGGAAAGATCGTTTTGATACCTTCCATTACTGCACTTCCGGCTTCTTCCGAGGTCAGGCAGCCTTTAAAAGAGTCGATGGCTATTATTGCTTTATTCATTTTATCCGTCTTATAATGCTTCAGATGGTTTGTGAGTTCAAATGTATCTAAAGTTTATGAGAAATGACGGATTTCCAGAGAGAAGACAAAGCAATAAATAGATGCTCATTGGGAACAATTAGGTTAAAAAGAATGTTCCTTAAATAGAATTCAACATAAAAACAACTGAAATATGAAAGCAAATATAGGATTGATCGGGCTCGCGTGATGGGCGAGAACCTGGCGCTCAACATGGAAAGCAAAGGCTTCACGGTTGCCGTATATAACCGGAGCGTACCCGGCGAAGAGGGAGTCGTAGACCGTTTTATCAATGGCCGGGGCAAAAGCAAACGTTTTATCGGAACGCATTCGATCGAACAATTGGTCGACTCGGTGAAAAGTCCTCATATCATCATGATGATGGTCAAAGCGGGGCGTCCTGTAGACGAGCTGATCTCGCAATTGCTCCCTTTCCTTTCGTCGGGCGATGTAATTATCGACGGAGGCAATTCTGACTTCCACGACACGGAACGTCGTGTGAAGGAGTTGGAAAAGAAAGGGATCTATTTCGTCGGAACCGGAATTTCGGGAGGCGAGGAAGGAGCCTTGCACGGCCCGTCTGTGATGCCCGGAGGTTCGGTGGAAGCTTGGCCGCTGGTGAAAGACATCTTGCAGGGAATTTCCGCCAAGTTGGACGATGGTTCGCCTTGCTGCGAGTGGATCGGAGCGGGGGGAGCCGGCCATTTTGTGAAGATGGTGCACAACGGCATCGAATATGGGGATATGCAGCTTATTTCCGAAGCCTATTCGCTGTTGAAAAACCGGAAAGGATTGGACAACGATGCGATGGCCGTCGTCTTTGACGAATGGAACGGAGGAGAATTGGATAGTTTCCTGATCGAGATAACCGCCAATATTCTGCGTTTTCGTGACGAAGACGGAAAACCGTTGCTCGACAAGATATTGGATGTCGCCGGACAGAAGGGAACCGGCAAATGGAGCGCGATTGCAGCGATGGACGAGAATGATCCGCTGACGTTGATCACCGAAGCGGTTTACGCCCGCTTGCTCTCGGCCTTGTATCCCGAACGAATAAAGGCGGCAAGCCTTTATAGTGGAAAGTTGAAAGTTAAAGTGGAAAGTTATCAGACAACGCTCAACTTTCAACTTTCAACTTTCAACTTTCAATTGAAGACGTCCGTCAGGCACTATACGCAGCCAAGCTGATTTCCTATGCACAGGGATTCTCCTTGCTTCGCCACGCTTCCGAGCATTATGGTTGGGATTTGGATTACGGGACGATTGCCCGCATCTGGCGTAAGGGGTGTATCATCCGTTCCGTCTTCCTGCAAAAGATCACGGAGGCATACCGGAAGGACCCGGACTTGGAAAACCTGCTCTTTGATGACTTTTCCACACTAAGATACAGGAGGCTCTTCCTGCCTGGCGCCGGATTGTCGCCGAAGGTGCGCTGAGCGGTGTCGCCCTGCCTGCCATGAGTTCAGCTCTAAACTATTTTGATGGGTTGCGCACGCTGTATTCGGCAGCGAATATGATTCAGGCTCAACGCGACTATTTCGGCGCTCATACTTATGAACGTACCGATCGCGAACGTGGTCATTTCTTCCACACCAATTGGACTGGGGAAGGAGGCAATACGGTTTCGGGCACGTATAGCGTCTGATTCTACTGTTTTGGAACTTTCCGAAAACCTCAAAAATAGTTTTTGAAGCTTTCGTAGAGTTCCGCCATCCTCAAAAATGTTTTTTGAGGCTTCCGGAAAGTTCTGACATCATTAAATTAAAAAAGCAAATGAAAACAGCAAGTAATCAATTATTAGTCATATTCGGAGCTTCCGGCGACCTGACGGGGCGGAAGCTCTTGCCCTCGCTCTACGAATTGCACATTCGGGGCTTATTGCCGGAACGTTTCTGCATCTTGGGGGCGGCCCGTACGGAATATACGGATGACGAGTACCGCGCTTTCGAAAAGGTGCATATCCGGGAATCCCTGAAGAACAAGGAGGTGGACGATGTTGAACTGGACAGTTTCCTCCGCCGTGTTTTTTACCTTGCGTTCGATTCGACTAATTCCGCCGGATACCATAAACTGAAAGATCGTATCCATCAGTTACGGCAAGAGCAGCAGTTGCCGGACAAGATCATCTATTATCTTGCCACGCCGCCGGTGATGTACGAGTTGATCCCGACCTGCCTGAAAGAAAACGGGATGAATGTTGCCGGAAGCGAGGACGGTTGGCGCCGCGTGATCGTGGAGAAGCCTTTCGGAACGAGCCTCGAATCGGCCGAACGTCTGAACAAGCATCTCATCCATATCTTCGATGAGAAGGAAATTTACCGTATCGACCATTATCTGGGGAAAGAGACGGTGCAGAACATCCTGGTTCTCCGTTTCTCCAACGGCATATTCGAACCGTTGTGGAACCGTAATTACATCGACTCGATCGAGATCAGTGCCTCGGAAACACTTGGCGTGGAGAATCGCGGGAAATATTATGACGGGGCGGGGGCTTTGCGCGACATGATCCAGAACCATCTGATGCAACTGATGCATTTACGGCGATGGAGTCGCCTTCGGTGTTCGACCCGGAGCGATCCGCGACGAGATCGTGAAGGTGTTCCGCGCTTTGCGTCCGTATAAGACGCATGATATGGACAACCTGATTGTGCGTGGCCAGTACGACGGCTATCGGGAAGAGAAGAATGTGGCGCCTGACTCCACTACGGAGACGTACGTCGCTATGAAAATGTTTATCGATAACTGGCGCTGGAGCGATGTCCCGTTCTATATCTTTACTGGGAAGAAATTACCGGAAAAGAGTTCGGAGATCGTCGTGAACTTCAAGTCTACTCCTCACCAGCTTTTCGTCGGACAATGCTCGGGAGGTTCCTGCAACAAACTGATTATCCGTATCCAGCCGGACGAGAGCATCACGCTGAAGTTCGGTCTGAAGATGCCGGGAGCCGGTTTCACGGTGAAGCAGGTGGGTATGGATTTTCGCTATGATTCGCTTTCGAAGAACTATCTGCCCGATGCCTATGAACGCCTGTTGCTCGATGCCATGTTGGGCGATTCGACTTTGTATGCCCGTAGCGACGCTTTGGAGGCAAGCTGGCGGCTGATCGACCCGATCCTCCATCATTGGAAGGAGGAGGGTGCGAAGAACCTGTTCTTCTACGCCCCCGGTGAAGACGGCCCGATCGAAAAGGCCAAGTTGGGGATGACACCGAAGGATTGCCCTTGCCAAAGTTGTCATGATAAAAAAGGATGATTATGATCATAGAGAATTTTAAAGATGATAAAGAGGCCCTCCGGGCAATGACCGGAGAGCTTGTCCGGTATATGGACCGGAAAGATGACGGCCTGCCTTTCAATCTCGCTTTGTCGGGAGGAGGGACGGCACAGAAGATGTTCGCTCTTTGGGTGGATGAATATAAGGATAAGATCGACTGGGATGCGATCCGTTTCTTTTGGGTCGATGAACGATGTGTTCCGCCAACTGACCCGGACAGTAATTATGGACATGCAAACGAGCTTTTGTTCAAGCCGCTGCATATACCGCCGGTCATGTGCACCGCATTCATGGAGAAGTGGAACCTGGTACGGAAGCGATGCGTTATTCGCGTGTCGTGAAAGAGTATCTGCCCGGCACGGGCAATTACCCTATTTTGATTGCATCATCTTGGGTATCGGAGGCGATGCGCATACTGCGTCCATTTTTCCGGATACCTTGCCGCTGTTGACGGACAGCCGTAATTACGCCGTTTCCCAACATCCCGAATCCCATCAGTTCCGTATCACGATGACCGGCCCGCTGATCCTGAACGATTCGCCGTTGCTGGTCCCGGTCTTGGGGACGGGAAAGAAAGAGATGCTCGAAGAGTTGAAAAAAGGCTATTCGGCAACCCATCCTACGCCTGCCGCCTATATCCTTACTCATGCGGTAGAGGCGTTTGTATACACGACCTTATGATAAGGTGGGGGTGGAGTGAGATAAAAAAGAGGTTCAACTGCAAAAAATGATGCTGCTGAACCTCTTTTTGTTGTAATTTATTATTTCGATGTTTTCATCGAGAGCTTTTCCAAGAAGTAAACGATGGCGTAGCCTAAAACCATCAGCCGACAGCTTCCCAAACAAGTTGATTCGGCATGATGTTGGCTTCGACTAAAGGCTTTACAATGCCGTGGCTGTCCGTATAAGTCTCGATCGTTTCCTTCCAGGGCCAAACCTTGTTTAGCGAACCGAGCATAAAACCGGCCAATACGGAGATCGTAATGTCGTGGAACCGGCGGAGAGCGAACGAAAGCACACGGGAGAAACTGGTAATACCGATTGCCGCACCGCAGATAAACACTAACATTACGGGAATATTGAATGTCTTTACCGCCTCCATGATATAAAAATATTTGCCTAACAGCACTAAAATGAAACTACCCGATATACCCGGCAGGATCATGGCACAGATGGCTATCGCTCCGCAAAGGAAGATAAAGAACAGGTTGGAAGGTGTCTCGGCTGGTGTCGCAACCGTTATGTAGAATGCAATAACGATCCCGATGATATAACTCAGGATCGTTTTCCAATCCCATTTCTTGATATCTTTGGAAACGAACCAGGTGGAAGCAAGTACCAATCCGAAGAAGAAGGACCAGACCAGAATAGGGTGGTCTGTCAACAGCCAGGTGATGATTTTTGCCAACGAGAAGATACTGATCCCGATCCCTGCAATGATGGATAGCAGGAAGTTGGCATTGATTGCTTTCCAGAATGCCGCGATTTTTCCGGTAAAAAGCAGTTTGAGACTGGCTCCGTTAATACTTTGATCGAGTCGATCAACTCTTCATAGATTCCGACAATGAAGCGATGGTCCCGCCTGATACGCCAGGCACGACGTCTGCCGCACCCATACCCATGCCTTTTAGAACTAAGAGGCCGTAGTCTTTTAGATTTCTTTTCATGTTTAATTATTATTATCCTTATTCTTGAGGAATTCTTTCACCAGGTCTTCCGGTGGAATATGTTTGCTGCCGATACGCTCGATTATCCTTCATAACTGAGTCCGGCATTTTTTAGATTAATCGAGCAATTCTTCGGGAGATGTCTGCCTGTAGTGCTCACCGAAATGTTTCATATCTCCTTTTGCCAGATATGCCATTGCCATATGAAGATGCATATAAGGCATTTCCGGACTGCCTTCCAACACTTTCTTATAGTATTGTAAGGCTTTGTCGATATCTCCTTTCATAAACAAATATTGGCCGGCACGGTATAAGCTCTCGAAGTCTTCTTGCTGCTTGTCTTCCACTTGGTCGAGGGCGGTGAAAAGGCGTTCAGTTGCTTCCATAGCCTTGTGTTCGTCTCCGTTTTCCAGATATGTAAGGGCCAGTAAGGAAAGGATGCGGATATTCTTCGGGAATAGCCTGGACGCTTGCATCAGGGCATCAGAGGCTTCTTTGTCACGTCCTGTTTCGACACAACATCGGATATAATTGATATAAATGCTTGAATCTTTCAACTGACGGTTCTGTCTTAGTAGCTCTTTCAGTAAAACATAAGCCTTTTCGTAGTTCTCCAGCTTAATGTAGCATTCGGCAAGCAGGGGAGTGATGCGAATGTGGATATCGTCGGTCGTTGCAATATCATTATATACCTCGATTGCCTTCTCGTAATTTTCGTTCATGTACAGGCAATAGGCCTTCAGAATCTTCAACTCTTCGTTCGAATCGTCGCATGTGAGGCAAAGTCGAATGCTTCGATCGCTTTCTCATAGTCTCCGCTGATGGAATAGAGGCGACCCAAAGTGAACCAGTAGTCGTTGGAGTAGGGGTTCTTGTCGATCAGTTCGTTACAGACCTCGATCGCTCTTTTTATATCGCCCTCTATTTCTAAATTATAGCAAAGCTCGTCTTTTAGGATCAGGTTGTCCGGGAAAAGCATAAGTCCGCGATTGATGAAATCGTGTGCTTCCTTAGTCATTTCCACATCCCCTAAGATTGGTGCGATATATTCGAATAGCGTTTCTAAATACTCGCATTTGTTGGCGATGAGTTTTTCTACATGTCCGATTACTTTGTCATACGAATCTTGCATGACGTAACATTCGAGACGCAGCATGTCGAGATCTTGATTGTCGGTTTCAGCTATTGATTCGATCAGAGCGAGCGCACTGTCATAGTCCTCGTTGTAGACATACGACTTGCATTGCCTGATCTGCAAATCGGGATTACCGGGATGAAGCCGTAGCCCTAGAGCCAGGACTTCATCATAGTAAGTATAATCATCAGATTCTTCAAAACTGTCCAACAGTTCATCGATTTCATCGGCATCAAAATAGGCGTCCTTACCTTCCTGGTGGCCGGTCAGATAACGTTGTAACAGGCGTGAAATATCTTTTTTCTTCATACTATATAATTGTTAATCAATGTGCCAATATGCCAATGCAATTGCATTCTTCCATTGGCACATTATCCCATTGGGATATTATTTATCTTTTACCTTGCTCCATGTATCTTTCAAGGATACTGTGCGGTTGAAGACTAATTTATCGACTGTAGAATCTTTATCTACATTGAAATAGCCGATACGCTGGAACTGTAGGTAGTCGAGCGGTTTGGAGTCTGCCAGGAACTTTTCGACATAACAATTTGTCAATACTTTCAAGGAGTCCGGGTTGATGATCTCTTTCATTGCTTCTAAAGGCGAGCAGTTTTTTGCTTCGCGGATAGCCGCCATCTCGTCGCGCGGGTTTTCCACTTTCCACAGGCGGTCGTATAGACGGACTTCTGCCGGCAGACAGTGTGCACAACTCAACCAATGGAGCGTACCTTTTACTTTCCGGTTGCTGTCCGGCATTCCGCTCTTGGTGTTCGGGTCGTATTCGCAATAGATTTCCGTAATCTCGCCGTTCTCGTCTTTCTTGCAGCCTGTACATTTTACGATATAAGCGTTTTTCAAGCGAACTTCCTGGCCGGGAGTCATACGGAAAAATTTCTTCGGAGCATCTTCCATAAAGTCTTCCCGTTCGATCCACAGCTCGCGGCTGAATTCGATCGTATGGCTACCTGCCGACAGATCTTCCGGATTGTTGATCGCCTCCATCTCTTCCACTTGCCCTTCCGGATAATTGGTGATAATGAGTTTAACCGGGTTCAACACGGCCGATACACGGGTTGCACGAGTATTGAGGTCTTCGCGGACGGCACTTTCCAGTAGCGCAAATTCATTCAGTGCATCATAAGTGGTATAGCCGATCTTGTCGATGAACTTATGAATTGCTTCCGGTGAATAACCGCGACGGCGGAAACCGCAGATTGTCGGCATACGGGGATCGTCCCAGTCGTGTACCAAGCCTTCTTTTACAAGGATCAGCAGGTTGCGTTTGCTCATCAGCGTGTAACTTAGGTTCAGTTTATTGAACTCCGTCTGACGCGGACGGTTGTCGTTCAGATCCTTGCCCTCTTTCAACCAGTCGATGAACAGATCGTACAACGGACGATGCACGACAAATTCAAGTGTACACAACGAGTGAGTGACACCTTCGAAGAAGTCGCTCTGTCCGTGTGCAAAGTCGTACATCGGGTATGCTTTCCACTTGTCGCCCGTACGGTGGTGCGGAGTCTTGACGATACGGTAGATGATCGGGTCGCGGAAGTGCATGTTTGGATTTGCCATGTCGATCTTGGCACGCAATACCATCGAACCTTCTTCCAACTCGCCGCTGTTCATCTTGTGGAACAGCTCCAGGTTCTCTTCGATCGGGCGGTCACGGTAGGGACTGTTTGTTCCCGGTTGTGTCGGTGTCCCCTTCTGGGAGGCGATCTGTTCGGAAGTCTGCTCGTCGATGTATGCTTTTCCCTCCTTGATCAACTGGATAGCGAAGTCCCAGAGTTGCTGGAAGTAGTCGGATGCGTAATATATGTTATTCCAGTGGTAACCCAACCATTCGATGTCTTCTTTGATGGCGTCCACATATTCCAGATCTTCTTTTACCGGATTGGTATCGTCGAAGCGTAGGTTGCAAACACCTCCATATTTTTGTGCAATGCCGAAATCCAGACAGATGGCTTTGGCATGTCCGATATGCAGGTATCCGTTTGGTTCGGGCGGGAAGCGTGTTTGCACACGTCCCTTGTTTTTGCCTTCCGCCAAATCTTTTTCCACCATGCTTCAATGAAGTTCAAGCTCTTTATCCTTCTTCTTCGTTTGTTTGATATCGCTCATCTTTGTAGTTAATTTGTCTATTCAAGTTTGCAAAGATAGTGAAATAAAGGCCGGAATGCAACTGTTTTGCAACTTTTCTTTTGTCCTGTTTTTTCAGAAGGGAAGAGCTCTCGCACGCATTTCTCTTTTCGAACGAAGTGAGAGAGATTTACTTTTCTTTACTTTACTTTTCTTTGTGTACTTAAATGCCGTTTTGGGGGAGTTTTTTCCGACAAAACCCGAGTTTTGGAGAAATTTATTATTTGACTTATTGTTGTTTTTGATGGTTGAAAAAGCACTTGTTTTTGTCTGTATTGATATCTGAATACACTTGCATGGAACAGTAATTACACTTGCATGGAATTACAAGTGCACTTGTATGGATTTCCTCGCTGTCTTTAGGTTAGGGTTATTGTATTAAATCAGGCTTATTAGAAGCGCAATGTTTAAGAAGGTTACAAGTGCTCCTAAAGTGACTAAAATGATCGTTGTGGATCGTGAATTCACAATTTGCCCATCACTTTTTTACTGGATGTCAGGTAAAACTTGTGTAAAAACTGTGATTGGTAACTGTATACTTAGCAGCATCTGCGAATAGATCAAGCCTTTGAACGGATCACCCACGACAAATATGATAAGCAGGGCTGGGATGAACGACAACAAGACTCCTAATTTGGAATGGAGGTCTTTGTGGTTATAAGCTTCACCATATAACCCTGCAAAGATGGATGCTCCGGCTATTCCAGAGGTGATTGTGGAGGAAATACCTGCCAGCAGGAGTGCTCCGGCGAATATGATACCTGCATTATTTCCGACCAATGGTACTAATAGCTGTTGTGCCTGGTCCAGTTCGTCTACCGCAATATTCTGTTTGAAGAAGGTGCTGCTGCCAGTATAATCATGGCAGAGTTGATCGCCCAGCCGATAACCATCGATAACAGTGTATCGTAGAACTCATATTTCAATTGTTTTTTGATCACCGATTCGTCCTCAAGGTTCCATTCGCGGCTCTGTATGACTTCCGAGTGAAGAAACAAATTGTGGGGCATGACAACGGCTCCCAGTACACTCATGATGATTAGCATGGAGTTCTCCGGGAAAGTCGGTTTTATCCATCCTTCGATGGCTGCTTCCCATTGTACGTCTACTAATGCCAGCTCATAGAGAAACGAAAGTCCGATGATTGAGACGAACATGATAATCCAGCGTTCTATTTTGCTGTACGTATTGGTAAGTAACATTCCGAGGCAGACAACCGTCACGATGACTGCGCCTACTTTGATTGGCATTCCGAATAGCATCCGCAGAGCAATGGCACCTCCCAACACTCGGCAAGCGAGGTCGAAATGCTGGCCAGCATGGCGGAGATCAGGATGGGACGGCTCAGTACGCGTGGCATATATTTGTTGGTTGCTTCCGAAAGGCAAAGTCCAGTCACGATCCCCAAGTGGGCGACATTATGCTGGATGATGATCAGCATGATGGAAGAAAATGTGACAACCCAGAGCAAGGCATAACCGAATTCGGAGCCCGCAGCCAGATTGGTAGCCCAGTTCCCCGGATCGATAAAACCTACGGTAACAAGTAATCCTGGCCCGATATACTTTAACAGGTCCAAAGCGCCGGCACTCGGACGGTGGTT
>ENA-OQCS01000966-OQCS01000966.1-human-gut-metagenome-genome-assembly--contig:-NODE-966-length-15514-cov-2.575811_pt1 | contig 15514 bp, 18 predicted proteins | sample MGYA00242757_ERZ504575 | MGnify/ENA primary metagenome ERZ504575 (study PRJEB26092, sample SAMD00036297) | human gut metagenome | host: Homo sapiens | study: EMG produced TPA metagenomics assembly of...
GGATGTAGGTCATCAATCTTATACGCATAAACTTCTTACAGGAAGAAAGATGGTTTTGACGATCTGCGTAATATGGCGGCATGAGTGGATTTCCGAAACGAAAAGAAGTGAATGTGATGCTTTTGATACAGGGCATAGTTCTACATCTATTTCGGCAGGTCTGGGGTATGTTGCGGCAAGAGAACTGAAAGGGGAAAAATACAATGTCGTTTCAGTGATCGGAGACGGAGCAATGACCGGGGGAATGGCATTTGAGGCATTGAATAATGCTTCCCGTTTGAAAAGTAATTTTATTATCGTGCTGAATGATAATAATATGTCAATTTCTGAAAATGTCGGCGGAGTATCGAAATATTTGGGATGCCTGCGGACAGCACAGGCGTATACTGATCTGAAAAAGGGTGTTGAAGATACTTTAAAAAAAATACCGGGGACAGGCGATCGGATCGTCAGCAGGCTGAAAAAGACAAAAAGTGGGATTAAACAGTTATTTGTTCCGGGAATGTTTTTTGAAGATATGGATATTACATATTTAGGACCTGTGGACGGACATGATGTTAAAGAGATGGTGCGTGTGTTCAATGAGGCAAAGGTGGATCATGCCGTTTTAGTACATGTACTTACGAAAAAAGGAAAAGGGTATCTTCCGGCAGAGGAAAATCCGGCAAAATTTCATGGGACAGGTCCGTTCCATCTTGAGACCGGAGATGCGAAAGAATCAAAAGGGGCGGATACTTATACGGAAGTATTTTCTAAAGTGCTGCTTGATATTGCAAAAAAAGACGAGCGTATCGTTGCGATTACGGCTGCGATGGCGGACGGAACAGGTCTTACTCCGTTTGCAAAGCATTTCCCAAATCGTTTTTTTGATGTGGGGATCGCGGAAGAACATGCGATGACATTTGCGGCAGGTCTTGCGGCGGGGGGAATGAAACCGATATTTGCAGTATATTCTTCGTTTTTGCAAAGAGCGTATGACCAGACGCTTCATGATGTCTGTCTGCAAAATCTTCCGGTTGTGATCGCGGTAGACAGGGCAGGACTTGTCGGAAGTGACGGTGAAACACATCAGGGGGTGTTTGATTTGTCATTTTTATCAATGATCCCGAATATGACGATCATTTCTCCGAAAAACAGATGGGAAATGGCAGATATGATACGGTTTGCGGCAGATTTTCCATATCCGATCGCAGTGCGGTATCCAAGAGGCGAGGCATATGAAGGAATGAAACAATTCCGCAGTCCGATCTGTTACGGGAAAAGTGAACTGCTGTATGAAGAAGAAAAGATTGTGATCATATTTGTAGGTCATATGGCAGAACTTGCAGATCAGGTGAGAAAAGGCCTGAAAGAAAAAGGATATTGCTGTTCTCTTGTAAATGCAAGGTTTGTAAAACCTCTTGATACAGAATTGCTGGAAAGATTAGCGGAGAATCACGATCTGTATGTAACGATTGAAGAAAACATGCTGACAGGCGGATTCGGGGAACAGGTTCTTGATTATATTTCAGGAGCAGGTATTAATGTACGCGTGAAAAATTTCGGGATAGCCGATGACTATGTAGAACATGGAAATGTAGATCTGCTCCGCAGGGAAGTAGGTCTTGATAAAGATACGATCGTAAAGCAGATAATTGATGAATATGTGTAACTGAAAGGAAAAAAATATGAAAGAACGCTTGGATGTATTACTTGTAAAAAGAAATCTGGCGGAGTCAAGGGAAAAGGCAAAAGCGATCATTATGTCCGGAAATGTTTTTGTGGAGGGACAAAGAGAAGATAAAGCGGGAAGCACGTTCCCGGAAGAAGTCAGTATCGAAGTTCGGGGGCATACACTTCCGTATGTAAGCAGAGGCGGCTTGAAATTAGAAAAAGCGATCGCAAATTTTGATGTCAGCGTAAAAGATAAAGTCTGTACGGATGTCGGTTCTTCAACGGGCGGTTTTACAGATTGCATGCTTCAAAACGGTGCAAAAAAGGTGTTTGCGATCGATGTGGGACGAGGACAGCTTGATTGGAAACTGAGAAACGACCCGAGAGTTATCTGCATGGAAAAGACGAATATTCGATATGTGACACCTGAAGATTGGGAGAAGAAATTGATTTTTCTTCTATTGATGTCTCATTTATTTCGCTTACGAAAGTATTGGAGCCGATTCGTAATTATTTGGCAAAAGACGGTGAGATCGTAGCTCTTATTAAACCGCAGTTTGAGGCAGGACGGGAAAAAGTAGGAAAAAAGGTGTCGTAAGAGAAAAGAGCACACACCGGGAAGTGATTCAGAAAATTATGGATTATGCTATGTCGATCGGTTTCGATCTGTGTGCTCTTGATTTTTCTCCGATCAAAGGACCGGAAGGAAATATAGAGTATTTGATTCATTTAAAAAAGAGTGAAAATGAGCCGGTGAAAATCTCGGCGGACTTGATCCTGTTATTGTTTCAGACAGAGCATTTGAGACGCTGGCAAAGCAGCACGCTTAAGTAATGTATGCGATGCAGTATTTTGTAAAAACAAGAGGACTAAAATGGATTGCTTTTATATTATTACAAATAAATTAAAAGATAAAGATTATGCGATCACGAGTCAGATTGAACAATATATTCAATCTTCCGGTAAAAAATGTTTTTTGTCGGAAAAAGACAGTGAGGGCCATATTATTCCGGGAACTGTTCCTAAGGAAGCAGAATGCGGATTGGTACTAGGTGGTGACGGAACTTTAATCCGTGCGGTCAGAGATCTTGGAGAGCGAAGCCTTCCGCTGCTTGGGATCAATCTTGGAACGCTCGGATATCTTACAGATGTGGATCTGGAAGATTTTGAAAGTGCATTGGATCATTTGTTTTCAGAGACTCCGGTTATTGAAGAACGGATGATGCTGGAAGGAAGCTTTCGTAATTCTCGGAAAGATATGGCGATGAACGATATTGTCATTGCAAGAGAAGGAAAGGTTCGTATCGTAAGTTTTCATATTTATGTCAACGGGGCGCTTCTGAATACTTATCACGCAGATGGAGTGATCATATCGACTCCAACCGGAAGTACAGGTTATAATCTGTCGGCGGGAGGCCCGATCGTTGAACCGACAGCACAGATGATCGTGATCACTCCGATTTGTTCACACGCGCTTAATACAAGCAGTATTGTTCTGTCAGCCGATGATTTGATTGAGGTAGAAGTGTGCGAAGGACGTTATGGAAGGCAGGAACAGGTTTCTCTTTGCTTTGACGGTGCAGAACAGACAACTCTTGTCACGGGAGAAAGAGTTTGTATTAAGCGGTCGTCTCATACGGCAAAACTGATCAAATTAAGCAAAGAAAGCTTTATGAAAACAATGCGTAAAAAAATGAAAGGAAATTGAACATATGAAAGTCAGCCGTCATGCAAAAATTATTGAACTTATCAGTCAGTATGATATTGAAACACAGGAAGAACTGGCAGAATATCTGAATAATGCGGGGTTTAAAGTGACGCAGCTACTGTGTCGAGAGATATACGTGATCTGAAGTTGTCAAAAGTATCTACAGGAAGCGGACATCAGAAATATATTCTTCACAGGATCGAAGAACCCGGAATGAGTGAAAAATATATACGTGTCTTAAAAGATGGGTATGTGGCGATGGATATGGCGCAGAATATTCTAGTGATCAAGACTGTTTCCGGTATGGCAATGGCTGTGGCTGCGCTGTAGACGCAATGAAATGGCATGAGGTCGTAGGCTGTATTGCAGGAGACGATACGATCATGTGTGCAATCAGAACTGTAGAAGATACAGCGGCCGTAATGGATAAGATAAGAAAGATCGTTTCAAGAGAAGTATAGGTGAATGGTATGCTACAAAATCTACATGTGAAAAATATTGCTTTGATCGATGAGACAGAAGTAGATTTCGGACAAGGATTGAATATATTGACAGGAGAAACCGGGGCGGGAAAGTCTATCTTGCTCGGCTCTGTCGGACTGGCTCTTGGAGGAAAGTATAGTTCTGATCTTTTGAGAAACGGGGCGGAAAATGGTCTGGTAGAGCTGACTTTTTCGGTTGACGACGGACAGATCAGACAAAAACTGGAAGAGATGGATATTATTCCGGATGACGGTATGGTTACTTTAACAAGAAGTTTACAGGAAGCAGAAGCATAAGCCGCATTAATGGAGAGACAGTGAATACAGGAAAGTTGAAAGAAGCGGCAGAGCTTTTGATTGACATTCATGGTCAGCATGATAATAAAACCTTACTTCAAAGGAAGAATCATTTGGTGCTTCTGGATCTTTTTGGGAGAAAAGAGATTGCTCCGATCAAATCAGAAATGTCAAAATGTTATAAAGAATATCGGGCGATCTGTAAAAAGGAGGAAGAAACTTCTTTAAATGATGAAGAAAGGCGAAGAGAACTTTCTCTTTATGAATTTGAAGTACACGAGATCGAAGAGGCTGCTCTTCGGGAAAATGAGGATGAAGAATTAGAGGAAACATACCGAAGGATGACGGAGAGCAGAAAAATCACGGATGCAGTTGCGCAGACTTATCGCTATACATGCGAGGACAGTTCGGCAAATGCAGGTGATTGTCTTACTCGGGCGATACGTGCGTTTCGGGAGGCGGCGGAATTTGATGAAGAGGGAGACCGTCTGTGCGCTCTGCTTATGGATGTGGACAGCCTTCTGAATGATTTTAACAGAGAACTGTCCGAATATGCCTCAAAATTTGAATTTTCAGAAGAAGAGTTCAAAGAGACAGAGGAACGGTTGAATCTGATCAATCATTTAAAAGCAAAATATGGAAGTTCTGTAAGTGATGTCCTTGCATATTGCGAATCAAAACGCCATAGAATAGAACAGCTTAATGATTATGATGCATATATAAAACAAATTGAAGAAGAGAAAGAAAAAGCGTTAAAAAAAGTAGAACGTGTAACGAAAAAACTTCATGATGTAAGAAATCGATATAAAACAGTTTTTGCTGACGAAATCTGTATTCATCTGAAGGAATTAAATTTTCTCGATACAAGGTTTGAGATACATTTAAAAGATGCAGGACAGTTTAGCGCGAACGGAAAGACGAAGCGGAATTTATCTTGCGCTTAATCCCGGCGAGCCTGTAAAGCCGCTTGAGAATATTGCATCAGGCGGAGAACTTTCCCGTATTATGCTTGCGATAAAAACGGTTCTGGCAGATGCGGAAGATACGCCGACTTTGATTTTTGACGAGATTGATGCCGGAATATCGGGAGTTACGGCAGCAAAAGTCGGAGAAAAACTAAAGCTGATAGGTAAAAGCAGGCAGGTGATTTGCATTACTCATCTTTCACAGATAGCAGCAGTGGCAGACAGTCATTTTCTGATTGAAAAATCTGCGGAAAACGAAAGCGTAAAAACAAGGATTCGTCTATTGAACGAAGAAGATTCGGTAAAAGAACTGGCGCGTATTCTGGGTGGAGATAAGATTACATCCAGTATTATGGAAAGTGCCCGTGAAATGAAAGAAATGGCAAAGAGTGAAATATAATACTAGTGTGGAAAAAGAAGAAACCACATATACTAGAAACGGATACAGAGAAGTATCCGTTTCTTTTTATATAGGAAAGAAGGAGCGGATGCGGATAAAAAAATTATCGAGATATCAGAGAAAGGGTGTGGATATGTTGAAAAAACAAAAGTATGTGACCGCTGTATTCTGTCTATTCCTCTCCTTCTTCTTTGCGGCTATGGGTATTTTGCAGTATCAAATGATTCGTGGAAAGAAACCGGTTTCGACAGATGCGGGAATAGAAGCGATGAATAATGATACGGTGCTTGTCGGAGGAATGCCGATTGGTATTTATATGGAAACGGACGGAGTGATGGTTCTTAATACAGAGCAGATTGCCGGAGCGGATGGAAGGAGCATGAACCAGCAAAGGAATTGTTAAAGCAGGCGATTATATTATGGCAGTAGATCATTGTGAAATTACGGGAAAAAAAAGAGCTTTTGGAGGCTGTCGGAAATCTAACCGGAACGTTCGTGGTGTTGACGGTCAGACGAAATGGGGAGACGATAGATTTGAAAATAAAGCCGGTTGAATATGAAACGGGAGAATATCGGCTTGGTATATGGGTTCGCGATAATGTACAAGGCTTGGGAACAGTTACTTTTTTAACGGATCAAAGTCGGTTTGGCGCGCTTGGGCATGGGATTCATGACGTGGATACAAGTGTTCTTATGTCGATTGCGGAAGGAAATGTATACCGCACGAGTATCAGAGATATCACAAAAGGACAGAGCGGATCTCCGGGAAGTATGGAGGGTATGATCATTTATAACAATTATAATATTCTCGGTACAATCGATAAAAATACAGAGGCTGGGATTTATGGGAAAATCGACAAAATTGATGAACTTTTCACAGAACAGACGGCAATCAGGACTGCAAAAAAAGAAGAAATTATAACAGGACCTGCTACAATCCGATGTTTTGTAGATAATGAAGTTAGAGAATTTGATATTGAAGTGACTCAAGTCGACATGATGTCTCAGGAGATCAATAAAGGACTTGTGATTAAGGTGACGGACGAAGAACTTCTTGAAAAAACAGGAGGGATTATTCAGGGGATGAGCGGAAGTCCGATCATACAAAACGGGAAATTGATCGGAGCAGTAACCCACGTTTTCGTACAAGACTCGACAAAAGGTTACGGAATATTCATAGAAAATATGTTAAAACAGGTGAATTTACCGGAAATGTGTGGATAAATGTCGAATTGTTACTACAAGATTCGCTTGATTATGCAAAATGGCATAGATATAATAAGCGAGTGGCGTTTTAAAGGGATGGTCTCAAAACTAAAGGAGAGACGAGAATGGAGCATTGAGTGTGGCGATCGCTGACGACAACCAGAGAATTCTAGATATGCTTGACAACATCATACAAACGGACAAGGAACTGGATCTCGTCGGAAAAGCGAAAAATGGAGAAGAGATGTGTCAGATCATAAAGGACAGACAGCCGGATGTTGTCCTGCTTGATCTGATCATGCCGAAAATGGATGGATTGACAGTAATGGAGCAAGTAAACAAGCAGGAGTTGTCGACAAAAGACCGTATTTTATAGTGCTTACTGCTGTCGGACAGGAAAAAATTACAGAAGATGCATTTAATAAAGGTGCAAATTACTATATTATGAAACCGTTTAATCATACGATTTTATTGGATCGGATCAAATCGATCCGAAAAAAGCCGGCGGTTTTTGAAAAGAAAAATGAAGAGAGTATACAGGAAGTTTCATCAAGACGGGAAAATCTGGAAAGCAGAGTGACGAATATGCTTCATGAGATTGGAATACCGGCGCATATCAAAGGGTATCATTATCTGCGGGATGCGATCATGATGGCAGTAAACGACATGGATGTGTTGAATGCAATTACAAAAATATTGTATCCTACAGTTGCAAAAAAATACCGGACAACGTCAAGCCGCGTCGAACGGGCAATTCGACATGCGATCGAGGTGGCATGGAGCCGCGGAAAATTGGATACGCTTGATGAGCTTTTTGGATATACTGTGAGTACAGGAAAGGGGAAACCGACCAATTCAGAGTTTATTGCGCTGATTGCCGATACAATTCAGCTTGAATACAGGCATAAAAACTAGGAAAGTCCTTTTCATTGCGCAGAGAATAGGGTATAATAACAATTAACAGAATTCTTTCCGGGAATTTATGTGAAGAATGGGAGGATCAGGATATGAAAAATATTTTGTTTGCTGCATCGGAGTGTGTACCGTTTATCAAAACCGGAGGTCTGGCAGATGTTGTCGGTTCGCTTCCGAAAGATTTCGACAAAGAAAAATATGATGTTCGTGTTGTTATTCCGAATTACATGTGCATGAAACAGGAGTGGAAAGAGAAGTTAGAGTATGTTGCCCATTTTTATATGGACATTGCAGGTCAGGACAGGTATGTCGGAGTACTGAAGATTGAATTGAACGGTATTATTTTCTATTTTATCGATAATGAATATTATTTCAGTGGATTTGCTCCGTATGATGGGGATCCGAAGTGGAATATAGAAAAGTTTGCCTTCTTTTCAAAAGCAGTGCTGAGCATACTTCCGGTGATCGGATTTCGTCCGGAACTGATTCATTGTCATGACTGGCAGACGGGACTGATACCGGTTTATCTTGATAATTTCAGATATCTGGGAGAATACTATCGCGGAATTAAAACTGTGATGACAATCCACAATCTGAAATTCCAGGGGGTATGGGATACGAAATCTGTTCGCGAAATTACCGGACTTCCGGAATACTATTTCGTTCCGGATAAGATGGAGGCATATAAAGATGCAAACTTGCTTAAAGGCGGTATCGTATATGCCGATAAAGTGACAACGGTAAGTAACAGTTATGCAGAAGAGATCAAAACACCGTTTTACGGTGAAGGTCTTGACGGATTAATGTCGGCAAGGGCAAATGATCTTTGCGGTATTGTCAACGGCTTGGATTATACAGACTGGGATCCGGCTTCAGATCCTAGAATTGCAAAAACCTTTTCGGTTGAAGATTTCAGGAAGAATAAAGTTCTTAATAAGAAAGCGCTGCAGGAAGAACTCGGTTTAGAGAAAGATACAAAAACGATGATGATCGGAATGATCTCACGGCTTACAGATCAAAAAGGATTTGATCTTGTCGATTACGTTATGGATGAACTTTGTCAGGATGCGGTTCAGATCGTTGTGCTTGGAACAGGTGATGTGAAATATGAGAATATGTTCCGTCATTTTGCATGGAAGTACTCCGGAAAAGTATCCGCAAACATCTTTTATTCGGATGAACTTTCACATAAGATTTATGCTTCCTGCGATGCATTTCTTATGCCATCACTGTTTGAACCGTGCGGATTAAGTCAGCTGATGAGCCTGCGTTATGGAACGATTCCGATTGTGCGTGAGACAGGCGGACTTAGAGATACGGTTGAAGCGTATAATGAATTTGACAAGACAGGAACAGGATTTAGCTTTACTAATTATAATGCACATGAGATGCTTAATACAGTTCGTTATGCGGAAAGAATTTATTATGACAGAAAACGTGACTGGAATAAGATCGTAGAACGTGCGATGAGCAAAGATTTTTCATGGAAGAATTCTGCCGGACAATATCAGGAATTATACAAGAGCTTGATCGGGGAATAAGACATAGTAAGAGGTACATATAAAAACACAAGACGGACATTCGTTTCGTCTTGTGTTTTTTGCAGCAGCGCCGAACAGGGGGTTAAATTTATCTAAGTTCTTGCCACTCGTTTGCAAATCCAAAATGTGCTTTTGTATTTTCGGTCGTTTGAAGAAACAATACTTGACAGAAAAAGCGTTTTAGAGGATAATTTTACCTAAAAAAATGTCGAAGGAAATGGATTTCTAATACTTAGCCGTACGACAGAGAAAAACAGTCAGGAGAGTAAAGATGAAAATTATAGACAGATTAAAAGAAGACAAAATACATATTTCATTTGAAGTGTTTCCGCCGAAGACCGATGCGGGATTTGAAAAAGTGATCGCGGCAACTGATGCTATGGCGAAGTTAAATCCGGCGTTTATCAGCGTGACATATGGTGCGGGCGGCGGTACGAGTAAGAATACGGCAAAGATCGCATCTCATATAAAGGATGATCTCGGAGTGGTTAGTCTTGCACACTTGACATGTGCTTCTTCAACGATAGAGGAAGTAAGAGATGTGATTGAAAATCTGAAAGAAAACGGGATTGAAAACATTCTTGCGCTTCGGGGAGATATCCCGGAAGGGATGCCGTTCCCGAACGGAAATCGTTTTAGATATGCATATGAGTTGATAGAGGAGATTCGTAAGCATGGCGATTTTTGTATCGGAGCTGCATGTTATCCGGAAGGTCATGTAGAAAACGAACATAAGGCAGAAGATATCAGGTATTTAAAACAAAAAGTAGATAGCGGCGTTGATTTTCTTACGACACAGATGTTTTTTGATAACGATATCCATTATAATTTTTTTATACAGGATCAGGGAAGCAGGGATCAATGTTCCGGTACTCCCGGGAATTATGCCGATGACGAGTGAGAAACAGATGAAAAGAAGTCAGGAATTGTCAGGGACAGTGTTTCCGAGAAGATTTTTAGCTCTCCTTGATCGGTTCGGCAGCTCGGCGGCGGCGATGGAACAGGCGGGAATCGCATATGCGACCGATCAGATCATTGATCTTCTTTCTAACGGTGTGAACAATATTCATATTTATACAATGAATAAACCGCATGTTGCAGCTGCAATTATGAACAATTTGTCGGAGATTATAAAGGCGTAGGTGATAGAATGGAAAAATGTTTTCAGGAGCTGTCCGCTATTTGGGGTATGGGAAAAATCCGGGTAGATGAGGCAACAAGCCGTCTTGTTGAAAAAGGTTTTTTGGAGCTGGAAAAAGTATCGGCGCTTCGCTCGGTGTTTCGTATTTTTGAAATGAATCGGATAGATGAAGAAAAAGTTGCGATCGGAACATTACAGATTAGCAGCAAAAGCCTTGCAAGAAACTTAAATCACTGTGAAAAGGCTGTTTTGTTCGGTGCGACATTAGGGACAGGAGTGGATCGTCTGATAGCAAGAACATCTCTGACAGATATGGCAAACGCTGTTGTGCTTCAGGCATGTGCAGCGGCAATGCTGGAAGAATTTTGTGATGAGAAACAATTTGAAATCGGCGAGGAACTTGAAAAGGAAGGTCTTTATCTGCGCCCGAGGTTCAGTCCGGGATACGGCGATTTTGATATCGGTTTTCAGAAATCATTTATGCAGATGCTGGATTGTGCAAAGGCAATCGGACTTACGATGACGGAAAGTTTTATGATGACACCGACGAAATCTGTTACCGCAGTGATCGGGGCAAGTCGAATAAAAGAGAGATGCCCGATTGCAGGCTGCGAAAGTCTGCGATAGAAAGAGTGTATTTACAGACGCTGACAGTTAGATGTATGAGACAAATATGTAGAGAAGGAAAACGACGAAAAAAGGAGAAAGAGATGATCAGACAACGACTTGGAAAAGACCTCCTCTTTTTGATGGGGGAATGGGAACTCTGCTTCAGGAAAAAGGCTCGCGCCGGGAGAATTACCGGAGACGTGGAATCTGACACATTCGGAAGAAATATACAAGATACACAGGCAATATATAGAAGCCGGAAGCGATATCATTTTGACGAATACATTTGGTGCAAATGCGCTGAAGTTTCATGATGATTCCTGCTCTTTAGAAGAGATTATAAAGGCGGCGGTCAGCCATGTGAAAAAAGCAGAGCGGGAGGCGCTCTTACAAACAGGAGACGAGCGTAAAATCTATACGGCTCTTGATGTCGGACCTACGGGGAAATTGCTGAAACCTATGGGAGATCTGGAATTTGAGAGGCATATGAAGCTTTTAAGGAAGTAGTGATCTTAGGAGAGCAGGCGGGAGCAGATTTAATCCATATAGAGACAATGAGCGATACATACGAATTAAAAGCAGCTGTTTTAGCGGCGAAAGAAAACACGTCTCTTCCGGTATTTGCTACCGTAATATTTGACGAGAGGAAAAAACTTTTGACAGGAGCGGATGTTTCATCTGTTGTTGCGCTTTTAGAAGGTTTAGGCGTCGATGCTCTCGGGATAAACTGCGCAATGGGACCAAAAGAGATGCTTCCGGTGTTGGAAGAACTGATCAAATATTCGTCTGTTCCGATTATTGTAAAGCCAAATGCAGGACTTCCGAAACAGAGAGACGGGAAAACATATTATGATGTGACAGAAGATGAATTTTGCGGCATATATGGAGCAAATCGTCCGGATGGGGGCATGTGTGATCGGAGGCTGCTGTGGAACGACGCCGGAACATATCCGTGCCATGCGTAAAAGATGTGAAAACGCAGAACTTGTTCCGGTGACAGAAAAAGAGTTTACGGTTGTTTCCTCTTACGGGCAAAGCGTTATTTGGGTGAGGGTTCAAAATTATCGGAGAGCGGATAAATCCCACCGGTAAAAAACGGTTTAAACAAGCGCTGAAAGAACACGATCTTGACTATATTTTAAGAGAAGGGATTACACAGCAGGATCAGGGAGCTCACATTCTTGATGTGAATGTCGGACTGCCGGATATTGACGAGCCGCGCTTATGGAAGAGGTAGTTCAGGAACTGCAAAGCGTCGTTAATATTCCGCTGCAGATAGATACGGTTGATGAAAAAGCGATGGAAAAAGCGCTTCGTATTTACAACGGAAAGGCAATGGTTAATTCCGTAAGCGGAAAGAAAGAGTCAATGGAAAAAGTGTTTCCTCTTGTAAAAAAATACGGCGGAGTTGTTATCGGTCTGACTTTGGATGAAGACGGAATTCCGGCGGATGCGGACGGCCGTGTGAGGATTGCGGAAAAAATCATAAAAACAGCTGAAAAATTCGGGATTAAAAAGAAAGATATCGTAATCGACGCACTCGCAATGACGATCAGTTCTGAGCCGGAAGGAGCAAAAGTGACATTGGAGACGCTTCGCAGACTTCGAGATGAGATCGGAGTCAATACAGTTCTCGGAGTTTCTAATATATCCTTTGGACTTCCATGCCGCCCGATCGTAAACGCAGCCTTTTATACAATGGCAATGCTAAACGGTCTGAGTGCGGAATTATAAATCCATCATCGGAAGACATGATGAAATCGTGGTATGCATACCATGCTCTTATGAATCTGGATAATAATTGTGAACAATATATTCAAAAATATGCCAATTCGGTAGTGAGCACAAATATAATGAAAACATCTGAACTTTCCGAAACGAAATTAAAGGGGGAAAATGACAGAAGCAGAAAAAGCAGCTCAAAAATGACGCTTCAAGAGGCAATCGAAAAAGGGCTGCGGGATGACGCGGGGAAAATTACAACAGATATGATTGCGACAGAAGCTCCGCTCGATATTATCAACGAAGAATTGATTCCTGCATTAAATCATGTCGCGACGGCTTTGAAAAAGGAACTGTTTTTCTGCCTCAGCTTCTGATGAGTGCGGAAGCTGCAAAATCCGCATTTTCTGTTCTGAAGGAAAGATGGAAAAAAGCGGTGAGATCAGAGAAAAAAAGGGACGAGTCATTTTGGCGACCGTGAAAGGAGATATTCATGATATCGGAAAAAATATCGTGAAAGTGCTTTTAGAAAATTACAGTTTTGATGTGATCGATCTTGGAAAAGACGTATCGCCTGAAAAAATTGTAGAAACGGCATGTGAAAAGCAAGTTCCGCTTGTTGGATTAAGCGCTCTTATGACAACAACGGTAGTCAGTATGGAAGAGACGATAAAGATGCTTCGGGAAAAGAAACCGGACTGTAAAGTGATGGTCGGGGGAGCTGTGCTCAACCAAGAGTATGCAGATATGATCGGTGCGGATTTTTATGGGAAAGATGCGATGCAGTCCGTACATTACGCCGAAAAGATTTTTAAAGATGCTCTGCAAAAAAGTGCCGATAAAAAAGAATAAATACTTGTCAGAGAAAGAATATTCGGTTGTTGACAATGATTTTGTAAACAGATATATTTAAAGAAATAGGAACAGATGTGCTCGTCGTTTCAATTTAGTATATCAGGAGGTAAGTGCAGATGATGAGAGGATTACATACTCCGGTACGGGCAATCCGGAGAAGAGTGTTTAAGGAAGTGGCGCAGCTTGGATTTAAGGCAGATGCGGATACGCTTCTTGCGGATATGGAAGCCATTCCGTATGCGATCGTAAATGAAGATTCAGAGAAATACAGAGAAAGCGTTTACCGCGCACGGGCGATCGTAAGGGAACGGCTGCGTTTGGCGATGGGACTTTCCCTGCGTCCGGAAAATAAGCCGGTTCATTTAACTGCGGGCGTGGAAGCAAGCAATATCTCTGAAAAATATTATGAGCCTCCGCTGATGCAGGTTATTCCGTCCGCATGTGAAAGCTGCGAAGAGAATAAATACGAGGTAAGCAATATCTGTAAAGGCTGTCTTGCGCACCCGTGTCAGGAAGTCTGTCCGAAAGACGCTATTTCCATGGTGAACGGGCGGTCGTATATCGATCAGGAAAAATGTATCAAATGCGGAAAATGCAAATCAGTCTGTCCGTACGATGCGATCGCGAAAAAGGAGCGTCCATGTCAGAAAGCCTGCGGTGTGAATGCGATTAAATCCGACAAAATGGGAAGAGCATATATTGATAATGAAAAATGTGTTTCATGCGGTATGTGTATGGTAAGTTGTCCGTTTGGCGCGATTTCGGATAAGTCTCAGATATTCCAGCTTGCACGGGCGTTATCAGAAGGTGAAAATGTAATTGCGGAGATCGCTCCGGCATTTGTAGGACAGTTCGGTGATAATATTACACCGAGAAATATTAAAGCCGCTCTTCGTGAACTCGGATTTTCGGAAGTGTATGAAGTTGCGCTTGGAGCAGACATCGGCGCGATTGCAGAGGCGCATCACTATGTGGATAAAGTTGTGACGGGTGAACTGCCGTTTCTTTTGACATCCTGTTGTCCTTCATGGTCTGTCATGGACAAAAATTTTTCCCGGATCTGATCGACCAGATCTCCCAGGAACTTACTCCTATGGTGGCGACGGCAAGGACAATTAAGCAGAAACACCCTGAAGCAAAGTAGTCTTTATCGGACCATGTGCCGCGAAGAAACTGGAAGCGTCAAGAAGAAGCGTGCGAAGTGACGTTGATTTTGTTGTTACTTTTGAGGAATTGCAGGCAATGTTTGATGCAAAAGAGATCGATCTGACAGAGTATGAAGCAGAGTCTTCCTTCCATGATGCAACCGGAGCTGGCAGGGGATACGGATGTGCAGGCGGAGTTGCCGAGGCAATAGAAAAATGTATTAACGAATATTATCCTGATGTACAGGTGAATATTGAGCACGCAGAAGGATTGAAGGAATGTAAAAAGATATTAACTCTGGCAAAGGCAGGCAAGATGAACGGTTGTCTGATCGAAGGAATGGGATGTCCGGGAGGATGTATTGCCGGAGCGGGAACGAATATTCCTCTTCCGAAGGCGAAGAAAGATCTTGCGGCTTTCGTGAAAAACTCAAGTAAGTCAATTCCGCCGAAAGAATTAGAAGAGATCGAACTTGATTAAAATAAATACAAATTTGACAGCCGGACTGCAAGAAAAGAAAGCGGAAATGCCGTAAACGGAAAATTGCAGATAAAATATGGGATAAGATAAGTAAGCGGGCGCCTTTTTTTGGCGTTGTAGGTTTGTCAAACATATGTTACACCCCGATCAATAAATTCCCTCAGAACAGTTTGTGGTGATTTCCACCCCAGAGGTCTCATGGGAAACTGGTTATAATCCTACGGTTATAGGTTTGAAGCTGCTTGGAAAAATCCTCAAAGGAATAGAAAGTATGCGAGGTATAAAAACGTTCATTATCCTTGCGGTGGCTGCGTTCCACTTTTCCGTTATGACGTGGTGTAAAGGGTCGGATCAGTTTATGTTGGATGCCAAGTTCTTTTAAAGTCCGTTGGAA
>ENA-OQCS01000969-OQCS01000969.1-human-gut-metagenome-genome-assembly--contig:-NODE-969-length-15502-cov-4.495805_pt1 | contig 15502 bp, 25 predicted proteins | sample MGYA00242757_ERZ504575 | MGnify/ENA primary metagenome ERZ504575 (study PRJEB26092, sample SAMD00036297) | human gut metagenome | host: Homo sapiens | study: EMG produced TPA metagenomics assembly of...
CTTCATCCAGAAGATGCAGTCTCATTCCCGGAAATTCTTCGATGTGCTGGTTTAATGCCTGAATTGTCTGCACATAAGATTTCTTAATTCCAATAATTGCTTCAGCTGCTCCTACTGTCTCCTGAATATCATGCCCAGCTCAAAGACCTCGGTCTCCGGGATCTTCTTGTTGTCCATGATGGTCTTGACGCAGTACTCCACATCCTTGATGGGGTTCTGGTACACCGAGGTACCCAGATTCACCGAGCCGACATTCAGGCTGTTGGCTTCCACCAGGAGGGGTAGCAGGGCTGCACGCGTTCCTCAATGGTCAGGTTGGACACGCCGCCGTGGAGATCTCCACCACGATGTCGCACATCTCGCGGATGTAGGCCACCGTTTCTTCCAGCAGGCTCAGATCCGGGGTGAGGTTGCCGTTCAGGTCGCGGCAGTGCAGGTGCACCATGGACGCGCCGTTTTTGTAGCACTCATACACATCCCGGGCAATGGCCCGCGGATTGATGAGAATGTCTGTGGCCGCAACGGGGGCCACGGAGATCATGATTTTTTTCATTGGATGAACACTCCTTGCATGTCGCATTGGAGAAGCTTAACAAAGGATGCTAACGTTATTTTAGCACAAACATCCTATCTTGTAAACTCACAGTCCCCAGCCCGCCTTTTACGGCAGGCAGGAGGCCTGTATGCTTACTTCTTCCAGAAGATGTAGTGATCCTGCACTGTAGCGGCGATCTCGTCCACCTGCCTGCGCTCGATCACGCTGAGCAGCTGGCGGTGCAGCTCTACGAACCGCTCGATCTCCTCTTCGCCCTTGGCCAGCACCTTGCGGGTGGTCTCCAGACGGCTGGGCAGCGTCAGCCGGGTGATATACTCGGTGATGGTGGCCAGCATGGGGTTCTGGGCCGCATTGGCGATCTGGGTGTGGAACCGGCTATCCAGCTCCAGCACCTTGTCCACCGAAGGCTCCGGCGAGTGCATTTCGGCAGAAAGCTCGCCGAAGGTGCGGTACAGGTCCGGCAGAAAGGATGTGATATCATTGCGCTGAATGATAATATTCAGCGTACCGATATCGATGACGGAGCGCAGTTCCACAAATTCCTGCCAGCTGTTCTTCTGCAGGATGATGCTGTACAGCATCGGGTCCAGCATCTTCTGGTTGTAGTTTTCGCTCACAAAGGTGCCGTCGGCACGCTTGATGTACAGGATGCCGTAGGCTGCAGCTTTTTCACAGCTTCCCGCACCGAGTTGCGGCCCGCGCCGAACTGCTTGCACAGTTCCATTTCGGTAGGCAGCTTGTCGCCGGATGCAGGTGCCGTCGATGATCTGGGAGATGATCCCATCCATGACCTGATCGACTACAGACTTTACCGCATTCTTCTGTTTTTCAGGATGTTCCATTGACATAGTTCCGCCTCCAAATCCGGTTCGGTGGATATTCGGGGTCGTTCAACGTGGAACGTTCTGGGGCAGAAAGCCTCCAAACATCACATGTTGAACTTCACCACTATTTTACCATATCTGAAAAGCGGACGCAACGGTTACGCCATCAAATAGGTGGGCAGCAGGATCAGCTGAGGGAAGGCGACCATCAGGGCAATGCAGACGAAGGTGGCCGCAATAAACGGCACCAATGTGGGGAACACTTCACCAACAGTCGTATCCATCAGGTCGCAGGCAACGTAGATACACATGCCCACCGGGGGAGTGACCAGACCAATGCCGATGACCACGGTGATCAGAACGCTGAGCACGATGGGTTGATGCCCACGCCCAGAGCAATGGGATACAGGATGGGCATAAACAGGGTCAGCGTTGCGATGGACTCCATGAACATGGTGACGATGAAGAAGATCAGCAGGATCATGATGAGGATGACGGTGGGGTTGGTGGAGAAGCCCAGCATGGTCTTGGCCACCCACTTGTCAAAGCCTGCGGTAGTCAGCATAACAGTGTACAGCTTTGCTGCGCCGATGACGATGAAGATACGGCCGCTGGTGCGGACGGTCTCTGCAAAGGCAAACTTGATGTCTTCCCACTTGAGTTCGCGGTAGATGATGCCGCCGGCAAACAGACCGTAAACAACAGCGATCACGCCTGCCTCGGTGGGGCTGACGATACCCATGGTAATGGTGCCCACGATGATGATAGGCATGAGCAGGGCGGGCCAGCTCTCCCACAGGCCGTGCAGCACAGGGCCGATGGTGAAGTGACCGGGCTCCTTGGGCACGCCTTCTTTCTTAGCGAGGAAGTAGCTGACGATCATCTGTGCCAGACCGCACAGGATGCCGGGGATGATGCCGCCGAGGAACAGCTTACCGGTGGAGATGCCGCAGATACCGGCAATGACCACCATGGGGATGGACGGAGGAATGATGATGCCGATGGTGGAGGAAATGGCGGTAACGGCAACGGTAAAGTTCTTGGAGTAGCCCTTGCGGATCATTCCGGCATGAACATGCCGGAAACACCAGCGGTATCGGCAACAGCGGAACCGGAGATGCCCGCAAAGATCATGCTGGAAAGCACGTTCACGTGAGCCAGACCGCCGTAGATGTGGCCGACGATGGAGTAGCAGAAGTCCATCAGGCGCTTGGAAATACCGCCCTTGGACATGGTGAAGCCGGCAAAGGTATACAGAGGGATGGCCAGCAGTGCAAAGCTGTTCATGCCCTCAAACATGCGCTGGGCAATGGTGACGGTGCTGCCGCCGCCCAGGAACAGGATGCCGCCCATGGCGGACAGGCCCAGACTCATGGCGATGGGCACACCCAGAAACAGCAGAACGAAGAATGAGATCAGCAGCCATGCGATCATTTGGATTCGCCTCCTTCAGGTTTCGTGGTAAGCTCAACCACCAGATTGAGAACGGCGGACAGGATGCACAGCACACCGGCAATGGGGAAGATGGTGTACACCTGACCCATGGTGAACTGCGGCATGGTGGAAACGGCCTGCTTTGCGCGGGTGCACAGCTGGTAGCCGCCGTAGGTGACCATGACGTAGAACAGGATGATGAACACATCACGGATGATGACAACGATCTTTTTGCCCAGCGGAGTCTTACCGAGGATGGAATCCACCACCTCCACGCGGAGGTTGGTGCCCATGGCGTTGATGCCAATGCAGGCAATGAGCATGGACCAGACGTTCAGATACTGGCTGCTCTCCATGTACCACTTGAAGCCGCCGATGCCGGGGATCAGGCGCAGCACAACGTTTGCGAACAGAATTACCATCATAGCCGCGCACAGAATGGCGGAAATGAGGGTGGTGATCTTGTCCAGAGTGGTTTGCAGTTTTTTCACAGTACAAACTCCTTTCCAAGTGCGATTCAGATAAAATGCAAAGGGACGAAGGGCACGCCCCTCGTCCCTTTGCTTCGGTTTTATTTCAAGGTTTTCTGGTCAGTGATCTCAGCGGCTTCTTTCCATGCCTTCAGCTGATCCAGCAGGTCGCCGTAGGTATCAGCGTTGTCGGTCAGGACCTTTTCGGTCGCAGCTGCAAACGGAGCCAGTTCCGGGCTGTTGATCTTCATGCCCTTCTCTTCCAGAGCGGAGACCAAATCGTTGGTCTGCTGCTCGTTCAGCTCACGGTCGTAATCGGCAGATGCCTTTGCAGCGTCGGAAACGATCTGCTGCTGGTCAGCGCTCAGCTTGTTCCAGCTGCTCTCGCAATGGTAAAGCACATGCCGGAGTAGATGTGGTTGGTGATGCTCAGGTACTCCTGAACTTCGTAGAGGTTATTGTTGTAGATAACGGGGATGGGGTTCTCCTGTGCATCGTAGGTCTTCTGCTGCAGAGCCTGATACAGCTCAGAGAAGCTCAGCGGCTGGGGGTTGGCACCCAGAGCGGTCATGGTAGCCATGATGACGGGGTTCTCGGGGGTGCGGATCAGCAGACCGTTCATGTCGGCAGGGCTGTTGATGGGGCCCTTGGAGTTGGTCACGCAGCGGAAGCCGTTGCAGTAGTGGGCCAGCACACGCATATTCTGGCTCAGCAGGCCTTCCTCAGCGGCAGCCTCGATGTCGCTGTCCATGAATGCCCATGCATCGTCGAAGGTCTCGAACTGGAACGGCAGTGCGGAAATGCCCATCTTTGCATCGTAGGTGGAAAAGTTGGAAGCGTCGGTGATGATGATATCCACCGTGCCGGAATCCAGAGCGATAGAGTTGATCAGGTCAGCATCGCCGCCCAGCTGGCCGGAGGGGTACAGCTGAACTTCCACAGCGCCGCCGGTCTTTTCGGCAACTTCTTCTGCAAACTGCTTTGCGCCCTTTGCACGGGGGTCTTCTTCGTTGGTGGAGAAGCCCAGCTTCAGGGTGACAGCCGAGCCGGAAGCGGCAGCGGAAGAACCGGTGGAAGCTGCAGTAGAGGCAGTGGAAGCAGCAGTGCTGGTGCCGGAGCCGCCGCAGGCAGCCAGACCCAGAGCAGCAGCGGAAATGCCAGCCACCTTCAGGAAGTCACGACGGGAAATCATCTTTTTCATAAGAATTCTCCTTCAAAAAATATCTTCTCCTGAGCCGGTCTCGTGCTCCGGCTCTTGTTCCTTTTTTAATGGTGCCTTTCTTTTCCAGCGCCTTTTTCAGCTCGGCTGCACCAAAGCGGGGGCTGCTGAGGACCACCTTGCCAAACTTATCGGCGATATACTGTTCGCAGTAGGCCATGCTGCCCTGTGCAAACACGATCACATCTACCTTGTCGGCAATGTACCGGCCATCTCGGTCATGCGGGCCTTGAACTGGTCCTGATCCAGACCGAATGCACCGTCCACCAGACAGTCCACCAGCTCCACGTGTCTGTTGCACTCGCGGGCCATGCGCAGGATGGTGCCCTTGGTGGGTTCCAGCGTGGTGGGCAGGGTAGCCATCACGCCGATGCGCTGGCCCTTGCGGACAGCCTCGCGGCACATCTCCTCGTCCACGCGGACGATAGGCACACCAATGTACTTTGCCACGTCCTGTGCACTGTCGGCAACCTCGCCCACGCTGCTGCACAGGTTCAGCATGGCATCCACGCCTTCCTCAGCGGCTTTCATGTACATGCCGATCAGGCGTGCTGCCGGTGCAGTGGTCACATAGCCTGCCGCGCGGACATCTGCCAGAATGCTGGGTCCTGCAGGCTGTACAGCTCCACATCATCGCCCAGCTGCTTTTTGACCTCCTGCTCCACCAGTTCGATCAGTTCCGGGGTGGTGCTGGTATAGATCAGACCTACCTTCATAACGGAAAAGCCTCCTTTTGTTTTTCGTGTTCTCGTGCCGGACAAGCCCGCAGCAAAGGCTCTTTGCTACATCCTACCTTTAGTTCAATCTCAACAGCTTGTCCGTCTTTACATCCTACCATTAGATTACTCTTCGGCCCGCAAAAAGTAAATTGGCGAATAGCGATATTTCGGGCGGTTTTGGTCGTTCTGCACAAATGTGGGATGCAAGCGGTGAAAAATCCACTTCTTTCTGGACATCATCCCATCTTATGACGTATAATACCCTTAAAGAAAAAGACAGGGAAGGAGCCACCGGAACATGAATCCGTTTCAAAGTGATAACATCTGGAAAAAGAAGGCCCGGCAGGGCAAGGCGCAGCAGCATCCGCTCACGCCGCGGCAGGAGTGGCAAAAGCAGGTGAACAGCAGCAGCCTGTGGCTGGGCGGCGGCGTGATACTGCTGGCACTGTATCTGGCCGCTGTCCGCGCCGGCACCGTGGCGCTGGACGCAAGCGCCGTCGTGCTGATCGTGGTGGTGGGCTGCTTCTGCGTATACACTGCCGCATCCCTCGGCAGGCTGATGAAGAACAAGCCGGAGGAAAGGCAGCAAAGAAGAAAAAGAAAGCCAAAAAAGAGTGATCGTTCATTTAAAATGGCTCCGCGTGCGCTGCGCCATAAACAGCGGAATTATTATTTTTGTATATTGCAAAGCCGGAATGACTGCGGTCATTCGGCTTTGCTTTTTCACGGGAAGGGGTCGTAACAGGTAGTAGCATTTGCTTCGCAAACCGGTCTGCGGCTCAAAAGTCCCACTGGGGCTTTCATGCCCTGCGGGCACCGCCGTCCTTTCCGGCTCTCTTTTGGCGCGCAAAAGAGAACGTATCCGGCGGCAATGCATTTTACAAAAGCCATACAAACCTGCCCCACACGAATACCCACTGCACAAGAAGCAGCTTATCTTCGTGAAAAAGCAAAACAGCCAGACCCGCGGAACTTGTCGGGGCAAGGCCCCTCCATCTTGCTCCCGCAAGAACGTTCTGCCGCTTGAAAGCCCCACTGGGGCTTTCATTGCTGCGCAACCGCGGTCTGGCTGTTTTGCAATCATTATAATTTTTCCGCTGAATATGCCCAGAGCGAAGCGGAGGCATTCTAAATCATCAGAGTGTCAGCCCAGCAAAATTTCCACCGCTTCCCGCAGGGTGGACACTTCGCCCACATTGCCCGGGAAGATAATGTACGGCGTGCCGGGGAACAGGCTTTCGGCACCGGTCTGCCATACTGGGATGCCCGGCCGGATCTGGCCCAGCACCTTGGCGCATTTCACGCGCAGGGCCTTCACGCCCACGTCGCTGCTGGTGATGCCGCCTTTTGCCACCACAAAAGCCGGGGAAGCGGTCAGCCTGCCCACGCAGCTTTGCAGTGCATCGCTGATGGCAACGCTGCGCACGAGGGCTGCTTCCGGGGTGTCGTCCGGCAAGGTGAGCACCACGCGCTTTGTGGACACGCAGCAGGTGATGCCCTTTGCGATCTGCTGTGAGCAGTGGGCCACGATGCGGCTGCTTCCTTTTCCAGCTCGCCCGGCACCAGCACCTTGTCGCTGTCCATCTCAATAAACTCGATGCCCTGTACTTTTTTCAGTTCTTCCAGCTGGGCCGTGGTCTTTTTGGTGTGGCTGCCCACCACGATGATGCCGCCTGCCTTGCTTTCCTGCGTGACCATCTTTTCCCGGGTGAGCAGCGGCTGGTCGGAAATATTGCCGATGGCCTTGACCAGTGCGGCCGCACTGCGGATGGTGAAGTGACGGCCCTTTGCCATGGCGCGGTACAGTGCCACTGCAAACACCTTCACATCGCAGTCCGCCACTGCGTTCACGATCACATGGCCGTAATCGTGCACCGCCAGCAGCTGGGCCTCGATGCCGTCAAAGTCCATGGCGCGCAGGCTTTCCAGCGAGATGCAGGTCACGTCTCCTGCACGGACTTTGCCGCCGGTTTTTTCCTCAATGTATTCGCACAGGTTGCTGCGTGGTAGCCAAAGGTCTCGTCCTTGGCAAATTCGGTCTGGCCGCAGGCACAAGCTCTGCGCCGTAGCGCACATAATGCACGTTGTCCAGTGTAAAGCGTCCGCCCTCGCGGAAGTAGGGGCACAGGATGTCGCCATCCATTTTGTAACCGTTCTCAGCCTCCGTCACCTCGCGCAGCAGGTCGGTCTCCAGCGGGTAGTGGCCGCGCAGTGGAGTCGCCGCGGCTGATGATCAGGTAGTCCATGCCGAACTCGCGGGCCACCTTGGCGGTGTTCTCCGCGATCTCGCGGTGGGCCTTGGTGGTCTCGGCCACGGTAAAGCCGCGGCTGTTGGTCAGAATAAAGAAGAGCTTTTCCGGCGCAGCAAAGCCCTTGCGCAGGCTTTCTGCCGTCCAATCTGTATAAACATAGATATCATGTACCGTCTGTACGCCGGTAGGGTCGTCGTCCAGCACAATGATCTTGCGGTTGCTGGCGGCAGCTTCGGTGGCAAGGGCGGCGTTCAGTTTTTCCTCATCCACCTGCGGAAAATTGGCCAGAACATCGGCACTGCGGATCTGTTCCATCTGAAGCTCCTCCTTTATTCGTACAGCACCTGTGCGATCAGCACCAGCGGCTCGTCGCCCAGGCAGGCGATCTGGTGGGTGTCGCCGGGCATGGCGGCAATGATGTCGCCCTTCTCCAAGATCTGCTCCTCGCCGTTGATGATGTGGACAGCGCGGCCGGAGACGATGACCATGCTTTCCATCTCGTGCTCATGCGTGTGCCTGCCAATGGTCACGCCCGGTGCCAGCGTGTGGCGCACATAGGCGCGGCCCTTGCCCAGCATTTCGGCAGGCGCATCCAGCAAGCGTTCCATCATCACGGTGCCCTCGCCGCCCATGCAATGGGGGATCGGAGTGGGTTTCATCTCAGAAGCTTTCTTATACAACATCCCATGTTCCACCTTTCAAGTCATCTGCAGCAGCATACGGCAGAGTGTTTTTAAACATCCTACCTTTCAAGTCAAATCCATTATACATGAGCGCAAGCGGAATAGCAAGATTTTTTCCTGAAAAGCTGTTCAATTTTGTGCAATGCGTTTTGTGCAATCTGGCTGATATCCCGCCGTTCCTGCCCCGCAGGCATACAAAAAAGCTTCCCCGCCGCAGGCACGCAGCCCACGGAAAGGGAAGCTTTTGTCTGATTCAATTTCGGGTGCATCTGACAGAAGTAGTACACCGCAGCATAACACTCCGCTTTCCTTTTTTCGGATCCCGAAATAAATTGGAACTCTGCACATGTTCAAGCTGCAGTTTTTGTGTTTTTTCAGAGAATCCGTTTTTTGTTGCCGGAGCAGCGTTTCTTTTGTATAATGGCAGTGATGGAAGGCCGATGCCTTTTGCAGATTTTTGATCACGACGTTTCAAAAGCGAGGTGTACTGATTATGGAATGGGCAAAATTGCTGTCAACTGAAAAGCTTTCTTCTGAACCTCCTGAGCCCGATTCGTTCAAGGAGTATCCCATCAATGCATTTGAAAAGGACTACAGCCGGATCGTTTCCAGCGCTGCATTTCGCAGGCTGCAGGATAAAACGCAGGTGTTTCCTCTGGACAAGAGTGATTTCATACGAACCCGCCTGACGCACTCGATCGAAGTCTCCACGATCGCCCGGCAGCTTGGTATCATGATCTCCAAAAACACAACACAGTACAAGCCAACTGATATTGCCGTGCCGGAGGATGCCGAAGCCATCGCATCGGTCCTGCTCTGCGCCGGCCTTTGCACGACCTCGGCAATCCGCTTCGGGCATTTCGGCGAGACCGTGATCGGCGACTGGTTCAAAGAGAACCTCGACCATGTAAAATACAAAGGACAGCCCCTTCGCAGCTGGTTATCCGCGCAGATGATCGCTGATCTGGAAAATTTTGAGGGCAATGCACAGGCGCTGCGGATCCTGCTGAAAGCAAAACACGGTTCCAGCCTCAATCTGTCCAAAGCGATCATCAGCACGCTGGTAAAATACCCCACCGACTCCTGCTCCGTTGATAAAGGCAGTGCGGATATCCGAAAGCACAAACTCGGCTTCTTCGCTGCAGAACAGGAGACTTTTGAGCAGATCTCGGAAGCGGTTGGGACCACCACTCCCGACAAAGGCATCGTGCGCCATCCGCTGACCTACCTGCTGGAAGCGGCCGACGACATTGCATATTCTACTGCCGATCTGGAAGATGCCTTTAAAAAGGGCCTGTTCACCCTTGACCAGTTCATTGAATATTACACAAATTCTTATGACCATTCAAAGATCGTTCCCCACAGAAGCCCTGAGTACTTCTCCGATGAGCGGATCCAAGAACTTTCCGCGCTGCGCGGTGCAGACCACACCCCAGAAAACGACAGCGCTGCATTTAAAAAATGGCTCACCCAAACGCGTCAGTGGCTGATGTATGTAGCCATCTACCGTTTTTCCTGCAAATATAAAGAGATCATGGCCGGGACCTACTGCGGTGATCTGTTTGAAGGAACCAATCACGCCATCACCATTGACATCCTGAAAGGGGCCATGCGGAAATTTGCCTTCGATACGCCCGGCATCCTGAAACTGGAGCTGTCCGGACAGGTCATTCTCGATTTTCTGCTGGATCATTTTGTTCCCGCCGTGCTGTACTATGACTCTGCATACTGCACCGACGGGCAGGCACCTTCCAAGGCCGACAAAAAGCTTCTCGCCATCTTCTCCGGCAATTACAAGCAGGATTACCAAAACGCCCGAACCGGCACGGAACCTTTTGACTTGTACCTCCGGCTGCTGATGGTCACCGACTATATCAGCGGCATGACAGATTCCTATGCCCGCACGCTGTACCGCGAGCTTAGCGGTATTGAATAACGCTGCCCTGTTCAGATCCCACGTGCCCGGTTCGTCTGCCGCTTATGGGCTACGGCATGATCGTTCAAAAACTGCTGATACATCACTCTGGAAGCCTCGCACAACTTCAAATCAGGTGCCAGCTTTTTTACGAAGACACTGCTTGCGAATGCGAACGCCTTTTGAATTGCAAAATGATTTTTCAGTTGCTATACTGGGCTTATCAAATTTTTTCGGGAGGATGTCGCAGTGACCGCACAGACAATGCTAATCGGGAACAGGCCTTGCCGCATTTACGGCGAAGCCCATGCAGAATACCTACTGCTCCAAATGACAGGCGAACATGAGCTGCAAAGCATGGAAAGCGAGATTGCCGCTATCGCACAAAGCGGCCAGAACTTTCTGTTTGCGGCCATCCCGGTGGAAAGCTGGAACGATGCACTTTCTCCGTGGGAAGCCCCTGCCGTGTGGGGAAAGCAAGGATTTGGTGGCAAGGCTGCGGAAACCTGTGCTTTCTGACAGAACAGGTCATTCCAACACTGAAGCAGCAGTATCCTCTCCCGGAAAATGTCAAAATCATTCTGGCGGCTACTCGCTGGCCGGGTTGTTTGCATTGTGGGCATCCACCCAGACTGATCTGTTCTATGGTATCGCCGCCGCATCTCCCTCGGTGTGGTTTCCGGAATGGATGAAGTTTGAACAGCAGCACCCGATACAGGCACAGCGCGTTTATCTGAGCCTTGGCAACAAGGAAGAGCATACGAAAAACGCTGTCATGGCTGCGGTAGGCGATAACATCCGCACCCTGCACAGCCGGCTTATAGAGCGTGGCGCAGACTGCACCCTTGAGTGGAACAGCGGCGGGCACTTTAAGGACGCTGACCTGCGCACGGCAAAGGCATTTCGGTGGGCGATGGAGGAAAGCCGATGAATATTTTGATTGATGCCGACGGCTGCCCGGTGGTCGATTTGACGTTGCAGATTGCAAAGCGGTTTGGCGTTCCTGTTACCATCCTGTGCGATACCGCCCACCAAATCGAGCGGGAAGGTGCGCAGACATTGGTGTTCGATAAAGGGGCAGACAGCGTAGACTTTGCCCTCGTTAACCGGGTAAAGCCGGGGGATATTGTCGTAACACAGGACTATGGGCTGGCGAGTATGTGCCTTGCCAAGCGCGCACGGGTGCTGAATCAGAACGGTTTGGAATACACCGCCGACAACATGGAAGCTCTCATGCTGCGGCGTTATGAAAACAAAAAGCTCCTCCGTGCCGGAAAGCACCCCAAGGGGAGCCCAAAGCGGACGAAGGAGCAGGATGAAGCATTTGTCGCCACACTGACAGATATTTTAGCGAGCATCTGATTTTCTGAACGGAACACCGGCGAATTTTTTTTCGCGTCACATTCTCTGTAAGTGAAGCCCGTCAGAACAAAGCACCTCTCCACTGCATGAAATCATTGAGATACCGCTGCTTTATCCTCTGGCCACGATCTTCTGAGCGCCGCATAGGAAATAAGGAAGTTTGCAAGCCAACCTGCCGGGACTGCAAGCCAAACAAAAGCAATACCAAAACGCGGTGCACAAATCAAAGCAACAGACAAGCGGATTGCAAGGTTTACCATATTTGCAATAAGAAACGGCCGCATGATTCCAAGTCCGCGAAGAACGCCATCCGTTGCCATCTTGATGCCCATGAAGATGAAAAAGTAACCAAGCCATCTCATATAATCACCGGACACCTGATAGGCCAACGCGGTTCCGTCTTTTCCCAAGAACAACGAGGAAATCTGTGTGTGCAGTGTTTCAATGACCACGAAAGCAAGAACTGCAAAGCATAGATCCAACACCAGTGCAGCATGATAACCTTTTTTGATACGCTCAATTTTCTTTGCGCCAAGATTCTGGGATACAAACGGCGAAACTGCATTGCCGATGGATACGAAGATCAGCGAAAAAACATTTTCTACCCGCATCGTTGCCGCATACCCGGCAAGTGCCTGTGTGCCGAAGGGATTTACCACTGCCTGCACGATCATCATACCGATAGACACTGTGGACTGCTGCAAAACCGATGGTACCGCAATGCGAAGCATGGAATACAGCTCCTGCCGGTCGAACCTGCTAAAGGAGCTCTTGTATTGCCGCATCCGAGACAGAAAAATCAAAAACGAAAACACGGCAGAAATTCCTTGTGCGATCAAGGTCGCAAGGGCTGCACCAAACACCCCCAGACCAAGACCGGCCACCATCCAGAGATCCATAAAAATATTCAGGATAGATGAGAATATCAGCAGTCCCAACGGAATTTTGGATTCACCGATGGAAGTGAACATGGTGGAAAGAATGTTGTACATGAATAGAAACGGGAAACCCACAAAGTAGACACGCAGATACAATACTGCTTCTTCCAATATATCGGCAGGGGTCTGTAATCCGCTCATCATGAAATGGGAAAAGCAAAAGCCAAAGACACCAAGGACAACGCTTAAGATCAAAAAGCTGATCAGGGACGTTGACACAATGGTTTTCATTTTACCATAATTTTTTGCACCAAAATAGCGGCTTACAAGCACACCTGCGCCCACACCAGCACCAAGCGCCACACAAATAAAAACATTGGTCAGTGCAGCACAAGCACCAACAGCCGCAAGTGCCGAGGAGCCAACAAATTGACCAACTATTATGGAATCGGCCATATTGTATACTTGTTGAAAAAAGCTGCCAAGGATCATCGGCATCGCAAAAACAGTCAGCGCTTTAAGGGGTGGATCTGTGATCAAATATTCATCTTTCGACATGATTATATTCCTTCCAAAAATCGTTTATCGCAAACTTTATCGCAAGTTAAGAAATTCGTGCAACATTCAAACGGCATCTTTGCGATATGCAATTCACCGCTGTTGCATTAAAAAGTTGAATAGTATTGGAATCTATCCAATATAAGTATATTCCCCCCTGTCTCAAAATGCAATCTGCGACTTCTGGCGGAGATGGTGGATATTCTCCCGCGGGCTAAGCAACAGCCCGCAGCTGGTTGCTTGCGGCCTGCGGGCCGCCGCCCTGTTCTCATCCTCACCATCTAGCCGCAAAAAAAGGCACCAGCCTGAGCTGATGCCTTTTGTTGGCGGAGATGGTGGGATTCGAACCCACGTGCCCGATTAAGGACAAAACGATTTCGAGTCTTTAAAATTGTTGGATGAAGCTGGTCCCGCGCGGCCGTCATTGGCAGCTGAGGGCATTTTTGTAACCTCAAAAAAGGCACGTCACACCGCAATTTGCAGGCAAAAATCAGCCGCTTTTTGCGAAATGACGTTAGAAAAAGCCTTTTTCACACGGGCCGTCAGCGGCTGCATTTCAGGTGTAGTTGTGTTAGATGTCCGTTAGAAATATGCAGTGCTGCCGTTGCTGTGCCAGCTCACAGCAGGCTTCCCTGTCTGAACGCAGCGTTTCCCGAAAGCCGGGAGATGCTGCGTTTTCTCTTGCCCGCATTGGGCTGAAAGGGAAGCCGCCATGTCAACATTCCGCGTCAATAAAAACGTCAACTACACCGTTATGAGCAACCACCACCTGCAGGATAAGAGACTGTCCCTGAAAGCCAAGGGACTGCTGTCCTATATGCTCTCCCTGCCGGACGATTGGGATTACAGCCTGAAAGGGCTGACCGTTGGTTGCAAGGATGGTCTGGACAGTGTACGCACCGCTGTTCTGGAACTGGAAGAACACGGCTACGTCCGCCGTCAGAAAGTCCGCAATGCCAAAGGCAGATCATCGACTACGATTATCAGGTCTATGAATCGCCTGTTGAGGATGCTCCTGCCGTTCCCGGCAAGGAAGGCGAGCCGTCGGATCCGTCCGCATCCAAAAGTCTGAAAAGCCGCATGAAACCTTGTTCTTCACCATTTTTGGATTTTCCAAATTTGGCTGAGCCCAATTTGGAAAAGGCAACGCAACAAAATACTAATAAACAAAATACTAAAAGACAAAGTACTAATCTATCAGGGCCGACAGGCGAATCCGCAGATTTTGACCAGACGGAAGCACAGGTGCGGGAGGAGTTTCGGGAACGGCTGGAAATTGACACCCTTGCCCAGCGGTACGACCCCGACAAGCTGGAGGAACTGCTGGACAACATTGTGGAGATGTACTGCTGTCCTCGGCAGACCCAGTATGTCGGCAAGCAGCCACAAACCACTAAAGCCATCCGGCTGCGGCTGGACAAGCTGACCAGCCAGCACGTTGAGTACATCTTCGATGTGATGTCCAACACCACCCAGCCCATCAAGAACATCATGGCCTATCTGCGCACCACCATCCTGAACGCGCCCACCACGATGGAGCACTACTATCAGGCGCAGGGTAACTGGCTGACCGCGCAGAGCCGGAAGGAGTGAACGCCGTTTTCCACAAAGACCGCAAAACACGTTGAAAATACAAAGGAGAATTTCCATGAAGAACACGAACGCCGTCCGCACCGAGATCCATTACGCACAGGTTGGGGAGTATCAGCTGCCCCTGCTCACCCTGCCGCAGACCGACAGCCGCGAACCTCTGGGCAAGTACGCCCGGATGCGCCTGACCTATCTCAAGACCCAGCGGCCGGTACTGTACAACCGGATGTTGCTGAACGGTACGCTCTGGCCGCATTTGCAGGATGTCCAGAAAACAGCCTGCGAGTGGCTGGAACGCACGATGACCACTCTGTTAGACAAGTACCCCGCGCCAGACAAAGAGCGCGCACAGCTTCTCTGGGTGGCGCACATGAATAGGCTGAAAGCGCAGGCGGAGGAGGTGGTGGTGAGGGAAGTCGTGTATGCAGAATGATTCCTGATAGCATCTGAACGGTATCAAAAGCCGCTATTTTAGATTTTATTCTTGATTTTTGCGGAATGTTTGCAAATTTCAAAATCAAAATTTGACTTTCTGCCCAGAATAGAGTACACTGGATTCAGAAAATCATCTGGGGGGAATCGCGATGCTGCTTCAATTTTCAGTCACCAACACCGCTCCATCAAGGACACGGCTATTATCAGCTTGAAAGCATCTACGGATAAAAGTCTGTCTGATTGCCTGATTTCGCCGGACGAGAAGAAACAGCTTGTACCTGTGCTGGCACTGTACGGCGCAAATGCAGCCGGGAAGAGCAATGTTCTCCATGCTCTCCTGCTCATGCGGGAAATGGTCTGTGGCCGATATGCCAAGCTGCTGAAGGGCGAGTTCCTTCCGCAGGAGCCGTTTGCTTTCACTGACCAGCTACACAGCCGACCAGCTTTGAAGCCATCTATTTTTATGGCGGCATCAAGTATGCCTATGGGTTCTCGTTTGACAAGTCCAAAGTCCTGACCGAATATCTCTATCACTGGCCGAATGGCGAGAAGCCTTGATTTTTCCAGAGAGGGAAATGGCTACCAATTTCGTGAAAACATCCAAGAA
>ENA-OQCS01000970-OQCS01000970.1-human-gut-metagenome-genome-assembly--contig:-NODE-970-length-15493-cov-5.912144_pt1 | contig 15493 bp, 21 predicted proteins | sample MGYA00242757_ERZ504575 | MGnify/ENA primary metagenome ERZ504575 (study PRJEB26092, sample SAMD00036297) | human gut metagenome | host: Homo sapiens | study: EMG produced TPA metagenomics assembly of...
AAGATGACGAACGACCGGGTAGTTTGTCACCAAAAGCCCCGCCCGAACAGGTCGGACGAGGCTTTTGGGACACGAATCGCAGGTAATTGTGCGTTGCGTTTTAGATGCGCGGCTATTCCCGCTTGATCGTCTCGGTTGCCTCTTGGCCGTTCTTATCGACAGCCACATAGACGAAGCCTGGCTTACCCTCAACAGGGAGCTCGTTATACGCGACCATCTCAGCGATCTCTGCAGCAGTTGCGCTCTTCGGCTCAGTAACCAGCAGGTAATCGGTGGAAGCACGGCGAGCCATTGCCTCGCGGAAGTCCTTGGTGCCCACGAACACTTCCTGCTTGTAAGGATTGACCTTGAGCTTCTTCGAACGGTAGATGATGTAAGAAAGCGCTGCGATATTAGCGATGAGCGCGATCGAAGCCACCACCGTGTTCTCAGCTGCTTTTTGCCCATCTGCAGGTGGTTTTATTTAGATTCCAACATGATGGCATGGTCAAAGATTCTGACCGGGACAGGTATTTTCAATGAAGATGCCGAGGCTCGCCGCTTCGTGAAGAATCTTCGTGACAACTACCTGCTGCCGTCTGATTTTCTCAACTACACGCGCAGCTCATATATGCTGGAGCTTTGCAGGTGCTGCCAGGGCGAATACGTTATCTTTGATACGGAAACTACCGGCTTGAATGTTTTTGAGGATGACATCGTACAGATTGCGGCCATCAAGGTGAATGCCGGGAAGATTACCGACCGCTTCAACATAATCCTCCACACTGAAAAGCCGATACCGGCTATGCTCGGAGGCATTGTAAACCCTCTTCTTCAGGAATATGAACGTGCCGAAAAGGTTGACCGTAAGACCGGCCTGTGTGCGTTTATGGACTTTGTAGGTGACTGTACCCTTATTGGCCAGAACGTGGAATATGACTGCAATATCCTTGACTACAATCTCCGTAGGGATTGCGGTGACTTCTCTTTCTTTACCGTTCATCCTCTGTATTTCGATACCCTCAGGGTGGCACGTATCATGGCTCCACGCTTGAAGTCCTACAAGCTCAAATCCCTGCTGGAGGTCTTCGGTCTTGAAGGTGAGAACTCCCATCTGGCTGATGATGATGTCATCGCCACCTTGTCCGTGCTTGACCACTTCCTGGGTATCTTTGCTGCCAACATGCAGCAGCACATCGACTGCCTTCAGTACAACTCTGCCGTGGCCGAGCTGTTCCGCAGAGCCTATGCTGACATCTATCACGCACACTCAGCCGTCTCTACCAGAGATCGTCTGAATATCCTCTGCTCGTTGACGGGCTGGAGCATCTGTACGACACATTCATACAGAAGGGATGGATAGAAGCAAACCCGAAGATGCAGTACATCTTCAGCTTCCTCCGTAATGATGTAATCTCTCCGGAGAAGACTCCGAGTCTGAAGGAGCAGCTTTCAGCCCACCTTCTCGATATAACTACCTACCGTGAAGCCGACCTGTGTGACAGCTCATGTATAACAGAAAAGGTGTTCGTCTCTACAGTCCACAAGGCAAAAGGCCTTGAATTTGAGAACGTGATTATCTTCGAGGCAACTGATGGTGTCTATCCGTTCTTTGACAAGAAGACTCCTGAGGAAATCAGAGAATCCGCAAGACTTTTCTATGTGGCCATGACCAGGGCAAAGATACGCCTGCACATCACATACGCGGAATCAGTGTCCGGAATCTCCAAATAGGGAAACCCTTACTCTATCGACAAGGAACCTACCCCATTCCTCCGCCACATAAAGAAATTCTTTCATTTATATTCAATGTAAGTTATATCCCAATTATAATATTTAATAGTAAATTTGAGTGGTCTTTTATACGTAATGTTCTCTTTAAGCAGTTATCTAACAAAACGCATATTAAACTTTTCAAAGGTCACCCTTTTACTATAGGGCTTCTTATTTTCACTAACTACATAATATCAGTCTTTTAGGCAAGCAAGTGGAATAACTTTAACTCCATCTGCTCGTGTATAGGCCATTTTACCGCCTGTCAAGACTATTAAAAGATCCGGCTCCCGTAATGGCACTTGCTTTTCCGTTTTGTTATATTCTTGGATAAGACGTTTGATTTCCAATAGATGTTTTGCTCCCTCTTCTATTTCTCTACTACCCATTTTGCATTCAATCAAAGCATATCTTTCATCTTCCAGATGTAAAACGAGGTCAGACTCCAAACCATAGCGGTCACGATAGTATGATATACGGCTGTTGAAATCTGCGGTATAGGCCTTAAGGTCGCGTACACACATCTGTTCAAAAATAAACCCGAATGTCTTGAGTTGTATTTCCAATGCTTCCGCTCCAATGTTCATTGCTGCCACGGCAATGGAGGGTCGGTGAAACAGCGTTTGGGCGCACTGCGCATTGCTGTTTTGCTTCTTATGGCCGGACACCAGGCATCAATGTCCTGAATGACATACAATTTTTCCAGTGCTTCCACATAATCGTCATAAGTATCCATAGAGATAGTTATATCTCCGGATGCTGTAATGTCAGCAAGTATATTGGTTTTCTTTGCCAGTGTGCTGATATTTCGTGCATACGACCTCATTATTTGCCTTGCTATTTTCGGATTACGTTGTTTGCCATCTATCCTGGATATATCATTCTCACACACGCTGTTTACATAATCTTTTGCTACTAACATAGAAGATTTCTGGCTCATCTGCAGGGTAGCAGGCCAACCGCCACGGCAAGCCGCACGTATCAGTTCCGGCACATCAAGTTTGCTTGAAGCGCATCTATGTCATATTCCGGATTATCAAACAATTCTCTTATAGAGACTTCACCGGATGATTCCATAGATTCCCATAACTCATAGGATACATCTTCATACGAGTTATTCTTCCTGTTCCTGTATGTTTTATTTTTGTCTTATCCACAGCATTGCTTCCTGTGAGGATATATTGCCCTGGTAATCCGTTGGCATTATCAACGGCTGTACGTACCGCATCCCATATTACGGGAGCATCCTGCCATTCATCTATTAGTCTTGGCTTTTCACCTTTCAGCAAAAGTGATGGTTTAGTAGCCGCCGTAGCAAGATATTCATCTGCCATATCAGGATCCTGCAACTTAATGAAACTGTTGGCGTGTTGCTCTGCTGTGGTTGTCTTTCCTGTCCATTTTGGACCTTCTATCAGAACTGCACCGAATGTTTCAAGTCGTTCTTGTAGCATTTTATCTGCCACCCTATGTAAGTATTTCATTATTATAAAGTTTTAATGATGCAAATATAAGCATTTTACTCTTACAAACAACATAAATCGGTATTTTTGTGGTATTTTAATCGGTGTTTTTGTGGCAATTTAGTCGACATTCTTGTGGTGTTGTAACCAGTATTCTTGTGCTAGTTTGGTCGGCATTTTGACAATTTAATCGGTGTGGTAGTATGGTTCTATCACAAATTCAAATCAATCTTCTCAAACTCCAAGTATCTCCCCTGAACTCTCATAAACCTGGGCATAATACTCCGGTAGGTACTGTATCATCGCATCCACAAAGTCCTCCAAGGTAACAGCACTCAGCTTATAGGCATACTCCGGCTTCAGGTACTCCGTAACCGACTTGATTTCCTCTTCGGTTGACGGATGCTCCTTCGGCGAAAGCACTACTGAATACGAATCCTTCAGCCCTTCTTTTATCCTGTACCGCTCTGTAAGCAAAAGGTTTCTGTAAATCTGCGTAAGTTTTACTTTACCTCCAATCAGCAGCTCCTCAAAGTCCGCACAGAACAGACCGGTATCAACGAGCATCTGCTTCTGCTCCTCACAACGGCTGGCCTCGTTCACTCCGAGCATATCCGTATATTTAGTCTCGATGGCGATGATATGCTTGCCTCCTTTGTTGTCCACGAATCGAATATACGCATCCATGGCAGACTTGTCATTCGTGTAATTCTCGATAGGTGTAGGAATAAACTCCAGACCGATTTCCGTCACCTCAAATACCGGGAAGTTCCTGAAGACCGACCTCACGGCAAGTGTAACCACTGCTGGATCCTGCTTCAACAATAACATGAGGGGATAGAACAGATTAAATGCCATCGGCTGGCTCGACAGGGCAGTGTCCATAATATTGTGTAAATGAGAAAACAGGATTCAGGTATATCTTCCTATATCTGTATTCTGTTTTCAAATATACGAATTTTCAATGATATAGCCAAATTTTCAGCTCACTATTTTTAATCTATTTTTCTGATTATCAACGTGTTATATTTATCCCTACGCGTATCCCTATATCAAAAAGCATTCTTATTTACCTGACTCAGGTCGCGTTAGGATAGCAGGCGAGTATGAGTGTAACGAATATGTTTGAGCGGAAAGCCCGACCGGAACGGGAACGCCCCAATAACAAACAGATATAAGATTCAACAAATATCAGGCCCTCTAAAAGTTAATATATTATAATATGCTAAGGATTTTTTAGAAAAAAAGAAAAATGTATGTAGATTTGCACTAGTAAGAAAATTAACAAGATTTCATTGTTGCTTTTAGAGACAAAAACCATTATATGAAAAGTATTTTATCAAGTCAAATAAAAGTAGAAAGTTCTGTTAGAACTAACCGTGAAAGTATAGCTTGCTGAAGAACTGACCTTACTACTGCCCTCATACCAACCATCAAACGAATATCCTGAATTGGCCCTTGCAGTAACCGTGCAACTGGAACCATCCAGACTTGCCACCACCAGACACTGTACCACCAGTACCTGCAGATACAGTTACAGTGTACTCTTTCTTGAATGAAACCTTAAATTTCCAATCTTCATGCTGAATTCTAAAACTATAACTATTAGACCCAGTGAACTGATTAGTATTGCCACCCACCGGCCTCCGGTAAAACTGGCAAGCTGATAGCCTGAATATGCTACTGCCGCAACAGAGGCAGTAGCTTCACCATCATACAAACCGGCACCGGTAGCATAACCGCCAGTGAACTCCACCCTATTACCGGCACGGGTCGTAACACCCTGCCCATCACCATCCTCACCTTCAATAATAACCGAGGACTGTTTACCAGGCACAACCGGACGTTGCACCTCATTTTCAACCAGCTCGTCACGGCCACAGCTGACAGCCAACAGAGCAAACAAAGCATAAATAATTCTCAACTTTCTCATAAACATTTGAATTTAGTTTATTATACAAATATAGTAGATAACGTATGCAATATCATTTCGTATTTCCTAATACTCAGCAGGAAACCTTTATCTCAAATTTAAAGATTATTTCAAAATCATTCAAATAATAATAGGTTTTGCGAACCGGTGAGTACGCTATCCGGGCACCATAGTCCCGGAACTCCTGAAGATAGTAGTTGACCATTCTCCGGGACACACCCAACTTAATGGACAAATCAAGGGAATCACCCGTCATCTCACGGAGTATCAGACCGTGAAGCTTCTCCATCCTTTCAATCTGGCGTATAGTGTTCATGGCTTTCTTTTTTTTATCTCGTTCAGAAGCACTTTCCAATAATAAGTGTTGTTGCCAAGAAGCCTCTTGGTCTCCTTGTTTCCTTTGGCCTTCCTATATGCACACAATGCGCTATATCGTTCATCCCGCCAAGCTGAAGCGCTGCATGCTGCCTTACAGCCCTATCCAGATGCTCGACACTCATTCCAGAGGTATAGCTCTTCAGTATTTCATAATATATGTTCAGCATGGCATGACGTGACAGAAAATTATAGTCCTGGGGAATGGCAGCATAACCGTAACGCGCAATACTTAACAATATTATATACTCTTTCTCTTGTTCTATCCGTTCCATTCTCAATATATAAATAGTGGTTTGATGACGCGATTATTTTTTCTCACCTCATAATGTAGATGATACCCGGTACTACGTCCTGTCGTACCGACAAAACCAATTATCTTACCGGCAGGGATACTCTCTCCTGTTCTGACGTAATATCCCGATAAATGGGCATAAATACTGCTAAAACCGTAACGGTGCTTGACCTCTACACATTTTCCATACCCGCCGCGGTGCCCGACAAAACAGACAACACCAGCAGCTGAAGCATGAACCGTAGTAGCCAGTTCACAGGCATAGTCAAGGCCGGCATGAAATCGCCCCTTTCCAGTAAGGGGATCTTTACGATACCCATAGGGAGAAGATACCCTTCCGCCAACGACGGGTATGCGTAAAGGCAAATAATCCAAAATCCCTGCAGAGAAATAAAGGTCTGCCACTCAACTATGGGGCGAAGGGTCCTGGACTTTATCGCCAGTTCCTCGAGCAGGGATACCGGAACGGAACCTGATAGTAACATCAATATGGCAAGCAGCTTTATCATCTGTGAAATCAAGATTATTCCATACCGGAAAATCCATCTTCCGGTACCTGATTTTCTTTTGGGATTAAGTATCTCAGCCGAAATTATAGGCTTGTTATCAAGCTTGTAAAGGAAGTGACGGCCACCTTCACGCTCCTGCATCTCAATAACCAGTTTTTTCTTGTCCGGAATTGTAAACTTGTTCAGAGCGGCTGTGAAGTTTTTTGTCTCATGCGCACCGATCCGCTCCGGATAATCAAAGAAAAACAAAGGGATCTGCTCGATCTGTTGGATGGCCGTCTTTTTCCGGAATTTGGAGTCCTGGATATAGAAACGCACGAAATCAGGGACATAGTCTATATTGCTATAATTGACAATACGGAATTTGAAGAAAAGAATATCCTTGTCAATAATGACATTAGTGATGGAAAAGCGAATGCCGGCATAATCCTTATGCAATTTGTTCAAGGATGGGAAACATGCATTCACCTTTTTACGCAGACTCTCACGCTGCACACTGTTAAGTTCCTTATTATCAAGCAGGGCAATGCGCTTTTCCTCCGTCTTGGCTGTAGGATCAACGACATATGAAAGGTGGGACGGCTTCTCTGCAAATTTCAGATCAAAAGTATAGAACTTGCCTGATTGGGTGACGACAGACACGTTCGTCTCAGAAGAGAAAGGGCTGAAGCCCGCACAGCAATAATATTGTCAACGCCTGAAGCCTTGACAACTTCCACATCCTCCGTACCGTAGTCAACGTACATTATCTTGTCGGGGAAGATGAGATGGCTCTGCTGGTTGTCGTTGACAGCAATAACCGGGGGCTGCATATAGCTTCTGCCGACCTGAAGATATGTCTTCTGAAGTTCCGGGACAAACGAGACATTATAACTGTAATACTGCCCATCGGCAGTAACGACACTCATATTGGTAAGGCCTTCAAATGACTGCACAACAGATTTCAGACGGATAGCGCACGGGTAAGCCTCAATCTTTTCTCCGGCCACATTCTCGTCTCCAATAGAGAAGTATTTCACCTCATTCGGAAAAATGAGATGGAATGTCTTTTGTGTAGAGACAGAGAAAAAGGAAGACTGGATCTCCCGCAAAGCAATGGTATTGTCAACCACTGGCCGATCTGTGTCGGCTGTCTGTGCCGCCACCGGACAGACAAGGGGGAACACAAATAGGGAGAACAATATATTCTTCATGTCATACTTCATTGATTTACTTATTTTTGATTGTTATACACTAATTCCTTCTTTCCTTATCAGATATCACCTATTTTTCTTCCGGACGAAGATAAACTTCATAATTGGTCTTAATGGTGACCTTTATCTTTTTCACATTCTTGGATAAAGCCTGTTTACCAGCATTGGCAGCACTTGAAGCCACAACAGTAGCAACCTGCGCAGCTGCATCAACACCGGGTATTCCACTTGTGGGCAACCCGTCCAACGCACCGCCTGCAGCATCCTTGGAGATTTCGGATTTTGGATTACCGGGCACATAGATACCCAGCAAGGCGTCCTTGGAATATACCGACTTCGCGAACGGCAGGATGTTGCCTGAAAGATTGATATGGGTAATCTTGACATTCACACGTTCGCCGTCTATCCCGGTTACAATACCATATACCGGTGAATTTTTCGGAATAAACACGCCATTATCCGTATAGGCATCCTCTCCCAAACGCATTTTAAGGGTACTGCCAGCCATTACGACCTGCTCCGAATGTACATATGCCTTAATCGCATTTCTGTTACTTGAAGAAGTAAGGCGGATACTGTGAAATGGAGAAGCCTTTTCCGGCCCGGCCACCGGCATCTCTTCATCATTCTCCGCATCACTCTTCTCAAGCTCTTCCATTTCTATCCTTCTGTCCTTCTTCAAGCCTTCCATTCCATCCTTTTGGAAACGGCCATCCCGGTCATGTTCATCACTCCGGGCCGAAGGCAGGCCGGATAATGCCTGCCCTTTCCTTTCAGCCTCAATATTCCGCAAACCGGCAGACAGATTCTCCTCATTCTCACGGATAGCCGCCTGAATACGGGCTATCGCTTCCGGATCATCTTCCCTATATGTCGAAACGGAAGAAGAAGCATATTCTCCGACGTTGCCGGCAAAGCCCGGTGCTACAACATCATTGGAAGGGCTTTTCCTCTTATCGGACGTATTGATCATATCATCGATGGACAAATCTTCAGCCTCGGCACGCAAGGATATTGTCTGCCTCTCCATCTCCTGAGGAGCAGACATGTCCATAAACATGGAGAGAAAGAGCAATGCCGCCACAAGCAACATGCCCCCCATTACAAAAGGTTTCCTTATTTTCATGGCACAATTAATTTAAAGGAAAATATTCCTGGACATAATTCTTGAAATAATAACCGGTCGGATTCTCCGGGTAGCGCGGCGTGACACGTATCAGAGTACCGTTTGACACTATGCGGATTTTCTTTGTATCGTTACTGCTCATCACACTCAGTGTCGAGGAGAATACAACCTGATACTCGCTACCGTTACCCACTTGTTGCAGATCCTCTACACGATCAAAATTGCACCGGTAAACAACCCCCTTATTGATGGCATCCGAATAGGCCTTGTCATACTGGTATTTCCCGAATACAGCATTCAGATCAGCCTGGTTTACGAGAAAGGCCGCACGTGCCTGGTTATTCTTGATGTTGTTGACATCAAAACTATTGACATAATAACTCACTGAATAGCAATGGGTCACCAGAAGAGCCTTATACAGCTCTTCCAGCTCCGTTGACTCTACCGGAAGTATTTCTCCCCCAGTGCTTACAACCAGCACATTGTCATTGGCGTGTTTCACAATCGAATATGAATAATACAGCACGGCAAGCACTATGAATGTAGCGGATACAAAGAAAAGCTTCAGATAAAGGGCTTGCTTACGCTTTGCTTCCACATAGGAGAGGAATCCCTTAGTAAGATTGGCCTTGTTAACTTCCATATTGCATAAAAATTAAATTCTTCAAAGACATTACAACAAAACTGACAACCAAAGCCAGCAATGCCAGAAGTATCTTCACCTTCAACAGCATTCCAACCGGACAGAATGAACCGTATATCTGTCTAAGAACCGCTATGTATTTTTCTTTTTCCACTTTCATGATTCTAAAATAAATTGGAAGCCTTAGCTTTCACGACACTGAACATCTTGATTTTCACCCAGACACCGACACATACAATCACCAATACAGTAACTTGTCCCAGGTTTTCCTTGCCTTCCATAAAAAGCCGGCCACCTCATTCGAGAACTTGTCCGCCAAAAGAAACATCGGAATCATCAGATAGCAGATGATCATGTTCTTCAGCCACGTATAGAAATAGCTCCGGGTATTTTCGTGTATCATCAGCACAATGGCCACCGGTGCAATCAGTTCCAACAGTAAAAGCACATATACCGCCCTAGAATAAAAAATGTATAGGTGTATTTGAAAAGGAAAACACCGACAGACATCACTATTGCGGTAAGGGCCTTCCAGACAATATCCGTGATATTGGGAATATCAAGCGTCAACCCTTTAGACTCTTTTTCCTGTACTGCAAGGACCTGGTCCTTCACCATATTCGTCATAGTCTCTATGGATTTGTTGCCCGTATCACCACCCAGGTCATTGATGAGGTTGTCTTGCAGTTCAACGCAGACCGTCTCAACCAGATGAAAAACCATACCGGCAGAAGTGGCAATGAAACAGACAACCAGACATATCTTCACCTGCCCCCAGTATGCGGCCACATCAAAACGATGGTTGTTGCTTGAAAGATTCTTTTGCCACTCATCCCATAGTTTCATACCGATCAGAAAGACAACAATGGCTATCATTATATACTGGAAGGAGTCATATACAATATATGATTTCGTCCGGTCATAAGCCACTTGAATGGATTCTATATTTCCCATAATCATCATTTAGAAGTTGTAACTCAATGATATCACGGGTGCCATCGATGTGCCCAGAATCATATCCACTGTATGCAGCCTCTGGAGCAGTTCATCCTGTTCCTTCTTTATATCCATCAGACTCTTCAGACGCTCACTGTCATTCATCTTGAACTTACTGGTCATCGTATTCGAGATCAAGGATATCAGAGAATTATTGGTCGCAAGGAAGTCAGTGACATTGCGCTCAATGGAAGAAGCAAGGGACAAATCGACCTTATCGGCACGGACAATAACGTCAGTACACCGGTCCACTATATAGGATTGCCGCTCAATCAATGATTTGGCATAAGCTGCATCCCTGATTGCCGAAGAGACGTCTGTGACAAACTTAAGGTAGTGGTAAGGATAGAAGCCTGCTCTTTCAGCTTCAGCAACTGGTTGCCCCAGGTTGCCGCATTGGTAATTTGGTTGGCTATGGTATTGGCATTCATCGCGGCGTCAGTCACCGGGATCTGTGCATGTGCCAACCGTATCGAACAGCACATCACGAATAGGGATAATAAAAGATGTCTCATGTTGTCATTTTTTAGAAGTTAAATATGTTTCAATGGCCGTTTGCATATCATGGCCGTTTGTACTATACAGCCGGTCCAGAGCAGCACGTTTCTCTCCCTGAGTCTGGAATGCAAGATACTTGCGTGCCGAAGCTTCCAGACGGACCGTCAATGCATAGTTCTCGCCAAATCTGATCCAACACTCTGAATAGGGATGCGTACAGTCATAATTGTTCTGTATGGACTTCATCTGATTGATGTGGGCATTGTTCTTTATCATAAAGGTCTTGATCACCGCATCATATACGACCTCGGTACCTTCAAGCACATACAACAGTTGGGTATTGGCTATAATACCTTTCGTATATTCATTTTCCGGCAGCTGGAAAGGTGACTGGATAATGGTCATGACAGCTCCGTTCTCTTTTCTGATTTTCTGGTAGAAGAAAGCGACGGTCTGATGTATGTCACCCTGCAGTGAGTTGGAAGACTTCATCTGGGCTGTCTCGGCATATTCATCAAAAATGATATACCCTTTTTTTGAAGGATCTGACAATATCTTATTATTGATGACGTCAAACAGAAGGCTCATCACGACAGAAGCGACAAAAGGGTTTGCCTTGACCTTGGTCAGTTCAAAATGGATGAACCTCTTATCACTCAGGCTGCTGGCGACACCTTCAGCGGCACACAGATTCGCGTAGCTCTTGCCGGGCATGAACTCACTGCAAACATGCCGGAAAGAATCAATGTCAAAGTAATCCGGCCTGATGTCACACTTCTCACACAGACTCTCATAATTCTGCGTGAGATAAGTGTAGAAACCCGGAAAAGAATGTCCTTGGCTGACATCACAATAGTATTGGGAAAGCATCTTCCGCAAGGCTACAGTCAGATTGGGGTCTGTCGAGCTGTTCTGCCAAAAACGCAGGCAGAGTGCGACCAGTGTCTCCTCCTTTTCGGGGGTCATGGGTGAACCTCCGAGATCGAAAGGATTGATGCCAAGGGGCTGGTTCTGATCATACTCAATGTGTATGGCTATCTCCGGATAGAGGTAACACAACTGCTTGAAGCTGTTTCCGAATTCAACACCCACCACTGTAAGTCCTTGTCCAAGAGCTGGTGGACGATATTATTCGTCAGAAGGATTTCCCGGAGCCGTTGGTGCGATAACCACGGCATTACGCGCTTGATACGGCGGTTGTTGGCATCCCATATATCCTTGCGCAGCGGAATCTGAGTCAGGCGGTCGTTGAAAAGAATACCGTCCGGATCATCGGAAAAGCCTGTATAGTGGACAAAGAAAGCTACGGCAAGGGAGAGCGAAGTCATGAACATATATTCCAGCCTGAGCGAAGATACACAGCCAACTATTCCACCGGCATATAAATCCGCAAGGTTACCATATGAGGGTATATAATATTTCAGATCAAACAAGTCGAGCGATGACCGCAACTCCTTCTCGGCCAGTTCCAACTGTTGAGTATCTTCTTCCCACAGAACGACCGAGTAATGGGCATAGCAGAGGATCTCGTTATTGTCCTTAATCTCCTTGACCAGTTCCGTCATTTTGGCAATCTTTGCCGGCGAGTTGATTCTGTCCCAGCCACGGTTGGCGATATGGGAATCCAGATTACGGCGCAACGTGTCCTTCAACTTCTTGTCCGAATAAAAATAAAGGATCTGGTTATACACATGGTTATGATTGAGATGAATGCCGCCAAATGCCTCGGAAGGAGACATATAAAGTTCGGACTTGTCCTTGGAAACAGTGTAGTCCTTTCCATACACCGGATACTGTTCAGGCAAGAACTCGTCGTCTGTGATGGCATACACCGCGCCTTGGTATTTCCAGCAGTAATCTGCTCTTCAAAATGTATATCACGTATTCCGTTCTTTCCGAGAAATTAGCGGAAAGGGAAAGATACTCCCGCAGTTCATCCAAGGAAAGAAAGTCAATCCTTGTATTACGGAGCGCAGACAGATTATTTATGGCAAACTCAACGGCCGACAAGAACTCATCCAACCTTTCTGAATCCTCACCGGAAAGATTCTCCTTAAAAGAGAATATATTCTTCACATATGCGGAGGACAACGACTGTATTCCTGCCAGAGTGAAGGCTATCATACAGCTGTGCTTGAGATATTTCCTTCCTGAAAAGTGCTCCTGATCAGATTTGGCCAGATACGACATCCCCACACCGGTTGACTGGAAGGGAAGACTTCTGAAAATATCCTGCTTATGCACCCAACTATTGTCAGGCATATGGGAGAATGCCTGTACAAATACAGCATGGCGTGTTGCCAGTTCATCCTTGTAAAGTGAATACACCTCAGGCGATGACAGTCTGACCACATAGGTCAGACTGCCGTTCTTTCCGATAACCATCCCATGGCCTTCCCTATCCGGAATGATGTCATGTATAGGATAAAAAAAATCATTGTCCATATCTTCTTTGGTTTAAAGCCCTATAAAGCCCACGGTTCGATATTGTGATAACACGGTTGTCCTTTCTTATCTTCACTTTGTCGGATTTCCTATAGAAATACACATAAAGAGCTGTCGGAATTCCCAATTCAATGACCGCCTCCACAAGGAAGGACAGTACAGTTCCCTTCTGCAAAATCGAACTGAAAGAAAACAGGACAAAGACAAAGCTCACCAGATAGGCACAGAAGACAATATAGAAATAGTGACTCAGCAACCCCTTGATTTTGCAGGGAGAATCCAGTCCCCTATATACCTTGCAAATATCCATCAGATGCTGAAATTCATACTTGCCAGTTTCGAAGCTATGAATCCGATAGCCGCAATACCGACAACAATAAATATCATCCCCTCTCCCACGGATATCCAACCGTCCTGCTTTGACAGTCCGTTCTTCCCGCGAAGAGCTTCTTGGTTATAGATTACAAGTCCGATAAATCCACCCAACATCAACAGACCGATGGCGGGTATCAGCCAGGAAGACAGCATGCTGTTTATGTCTGACCTGGAGTTTGCTGTCTGTGCAAACATTGAGGACGATGCCTGAAGCATCAGACCCAATAAAACGATTTTCTTTTTCATAATTATCTTCTTAAATAGTCATTGTAATTGTTGTCGTTAATCCAATCCTCCACGGATATGTCAAGGATTTCCAGTTTGTCCCTATCTTCATTAAGCTGGAACTCGTAGGTATAGCTCTCTCCAGCCCGGAACTCTGTACCATCCACCGAATATGTGTACTGTTTCCCGGACTTCAGGGTAATGAGCATTTCTTTCCCTACTGTAACATGAGGAACGACAAACAGCCGGCCATCCGTAGAAGTCACCTGGCCGGATTGTAAATCCGTGAACTCCCCGGTACAGATATTAAACCTGCATTTTACCGGAGAAGAAAGAGACAGCCCCGTAACCTCCTCACCTTTAACGCTAACCACAAGTTTGCTCAAAGCATGGTACAATTTGACAGATAGGGAGACTGAACCTGGCGCAATGGGAGACGCAACCCTACTGTATAGTACATCGGTCTGCCTTGTCATATCAAGCGGCAGGACCGGTGGGGAATCATTCGACGAATAGGGATAATAAGCATATACCTTACCGGCTTTAGTCACATATACGGCTTATCCATTGCCCACGCCCCAGAGTTGTAGCTTGCGCTCCAGACACCGCTTCCTTCATAAGGTTGCCCGGCTTCCGAAGTGATATACATGCCGACTGGAGAGGAAAAATTCTCGGATTGGCCGGACGAACTGCTTACGACATAACAAGAGCTGATCTTCATCTCCGGCTCTGTCTTGCCATCGTTCTCATCACCGCCACATGCGGCGGTGATGAGACAAAGTGCTAAAGGAAAAATTACTTTCTTCATATCAGATAACTAATTAATGTCTACAGAATTTTTCTTCAGTTGAAGAAGAGTTACCTTTATTGTTTTTCCGGATGACGCTTGGGTAAACGTTACCACACCACTACGGGCTGAAGCATTCGGATTGTCTCCAACAGTTATCTTAGAACCGGAAACAGAAGCCCAGGACACATTGCTGGAGCCAGAATAACTGACATTCTCTGTGCCAGTTTGTACGCCGTTCCACTTCACGACCCTGGTAGAGACAATTGAATAACTCTTGGAATCACCTCCGGCGGCTATGCTGCTCCAGCTGGTACTTGTCGAGCCGTCACTAAAGGTAAAGGTAAATGTATATGTATAAGAGACAGAACCAGCCGATTGTCTGACGGTAACGTCAGCTGTCTTACCACCACTGGAGGCACGATAAACACCACTAAGTGCGCTTGCTGTGGTATTATTACCGAAAGTGACCGTAGAACCGCTCAATGAACCGGAACCGGAAACCTTGCTCCAGCTGGCACTAACTGCGATTGTCTGACTCTCAGTTGTCGTATTGGTAGTAATACCGTTCCACTTCGTGTACTTAGAGCGGGTCTGGTTAGCTTTACAGCTCAATGCGGAGTTTCCTCCGGAAGCGGCTACAGGATTAGGAGAAGCACTCACTGTAAGGCTGTTAGTGGTCCAACTGCCATATTCGGTAGTCATGCTGCCCGCAGACTGGGTAACTGTACAAGTGGCAGACTTGCCACCATGAGTGGCAGTATAAGTCACACTGCGGAAGATGCAGAAGTATTGTTGGCAGCCGTCACCGTAGCACCGGAACGGGTAAAACCGGTACCACTACCGCTGATCGTAGGAGTAGCCTTCTCTGTACTGGT
>ENA-OQCS01000971-OQCS01000971.1-human-gut-metagenome-genome-assembly--contig:-NODE-971-length-15489-cov-3.257128_pt1 | contig 15489 bp, 19 predicted proteins | sample MGYA00242757_ERZ504575 | MGnify/ENA primary metagenome ERZ504575 (study PRJEB26092, sample SAMD00036297) | human gut metagenome | host: Homo sapiens | study: EMG produced TPA metagenomics assembly of...
TTGTAGCCGGCGGTTATGGCATAGGAAGCAAGGAAGGTTTCGACCAGCTCTTCGAGTTGGCTCATCTCCTCCATGGCGAGGTAGGTGCTTCCCGTGCTGCAGTAGATGCAGGTTGGGTAGATCACGACCGTCAGATTGGTCAGACTGGTGTTACCGTTCATCCTAAAGTTTATATCGCCTGCGGAATCTCTGGTCAGATTCAGCACATCGCCGGTATGCAGGATTCAGGTATCATCATCTCTGTGAACAACGATCCTGATGCTCCAATCAACAAGATTGCCGACTACGTTATCAACGGTAATGTAGAGGATGTGTTCCTAAGCTCATCAAGTACTACAAGCAGAATTCTAAGTAATCTGCATTACACATTATTTAAATAAGAAAAGCAAAATGGCTAATTATTATACAGACCATCCTGAAATAGAGTTCCACTTGAATCATCCGCTCATGAAGCGTGTTGTGGACTTGAAGGAAAGAAATTATGTAGAAAAAGACCAGTTTGAAGATGCTCCAGTAAACTACGAGGATGCTATCGAGAACTACAAGCGATTGCTGGATATTACTGGCGATGTAGCTGCTAACATCATCGAACCAAACTCTGAGGATGTTGACCTCGAAGGTCCACACTTGGAAAACGGTCGCATGATTTATGCCAGCAAGACATTCGAGAACCTCGATGCTACCCGCAAGGCTGGCCTCTGGGGCTTGTCAATGCCTCGTCGTTATGGCGGTTTGAACTTGCCTAACGCCATCTTCTCTATGGCTTCTGAGATTATCGCAGCTGCTGATGCAGGTTTCCAGAACATCTGGTCTCTCCAGAGCTGTATCGATACACTCTATGAGTTCGGTTCTGAGGAGCAACGCCAAAAGTACATTCCTCGCATCTGCGCTGGCGAGACCATGAGTATGGACTTGACTGAGCCTGATGCAGGTTCTGACTTGCAGCGCGTGATGCTGAAGGCTACACAGGATGAGGACGGCACATGGCGTCTGAACGGTGTGAAGCGTTTCATCACCAATGGTGACTCAGACATCCACCTGGTTCTGGCTCGTTCAGAGGAAGGCACAAAGGATGGTCGTGGTCTTTCCATGTTCATCTACGACAAGCGTGATGGCGGCGTAACCGTTCGTCACATCGAGCACAAGTTGGGTATTCACGGTTCTCCTACCTGCGAGTTGGTTTACAAGAATGCCAAGGCAGAGCTTTGCGGTAACACCCGTCTCGGTTTGATTAAGTACGTGATGGCTCTGATGAACGGTGCCCGTCTGGGTATTGCTGCTCAGAGTGTAGGTGTTGAGCAGGAGGCTTACAACGAGGGCTTGGCTTATGCAAGGAGCGTGCTCAGTTTGGTGAGAAGATCATCAACTTCCCAGCCGTTTACGACATGCTTTCAAGAATGAAGGCTAAGTTGGATGCAGGCCGTTCACTCCTCTACTGCTGCGCTCGCTACGTAGATATCTACAAGGCTTTGGAGGATATCGCCCGCGACACTAAGCTCACTCCAGAGGAGCGTCAGGAGATGAAGAAATACACCCGCCTTGCTGATGCATTCACACCATTGGCTAAGGGTATGAACTCAGAGTATGCTAACCAGAATGCATACGATGCCATCAGCATCCACGGTGGTTCTGGTTTCATCATGGAGTACAAGTGCCAGCGTCTGTTCCGTGATGCCCGCATCTTCTCTATCTACGAGGGTACCACCCAGCTTCAGGTTGTTGCAGCTATCCGCTACATCACCAACGGTACTTATCTCAGCATCATCAAGGAGATGTTGGAGAGCGAGGTATCAGATGACTTGAAGCCATTGAAGGAGCGTGTTGCCAAGCTCGTAGATCTTTACGAGGCAGCCATCAACAAGGTGAAGGAAGCTAACGATCAGGCAGTTCACGACTTCCTGGCTCGCCGTCTCTACAACATGACTGGCGACATCGTAATGTCTCTCCTCATCCTCGATGATGCTACCAAGCACCAGAGATGTTCCAGAAGAGTGCCAACGTATATGTTCGCATGGCAGAGGAGGAAGTTCTCGGCCATTCAGCATACATCCAGAACTTCAAGGCAGAAGACTTGGAGAGCTTCAAGGCATAAGAATCCGCAAGTTTCCTTTGGGAAGCTTATCGCATAACAAATATAAGAAATCCGTGGGTAAGAAACCTTTCTTTCCACGGATTTCTTCGTTTTTAAAGAAAGCTACTCTCAAAAACACTCTTCACTCTTCACCGATAAAGCATAAGTGTTTTATATACAGAGAATTACAACCGTGAAGAGTAACAACTTACTCTTCACCACTCTTCACAGCCATCAATGAAGACCAGCTCTAGCCTTCTATGATGACTAGTTCAAGGCTTCTATGATGGCAGAGCTTAGGAGTCAGGTGAAGAGTGGTGAAGAGTGGCGCTTCACTCTTCACCTCTCACACCCTTAGTGTTTATAGGGGTTTCAGACGATTTGGTGAAGAGTGAAGAGTAAAAACGAAAGTGGCTTTTTTACAAGCAGAAACGCCACAGCATGCGGCAGGGAAGTACACGTCGGAAGTTAGAGATAATCTTGTAGAAACCTTTCTCCCGACGTATCGTTTCGTGCCTGGCAATGGCACAAAGTTGCCCTGGTTAAGGGCAATATTGTGCCATTGCCAGGCAAAAATCAGAATAAGGCTCTTTTTCAATCCACCCAAATTACCATCTTTTAACCAAATGTACTATGCCGAGGTGGTATCTTTTGCTCTTTAGCTGGTATCTTTTCCACCTTGAGGTCGTAACCTTTCATCTTGAGGTCGTAACCTTTCACCCTGAGGTCGTAACCTTCCACCCTAATCGGGAATAGGGATTTCCCCCTTCTACTTTAGGGAATCCTTCTCATTTCTTTTCGGAAGAAAGTAGTACTTTTGCAGGCGTAAACAAGATAATGACCGAGCACTCTTTTTAAAAAGGCTCAAGATTATAACTTTCAAAAACAGTATCGCTTATGAAAAGAAATGAAGTAATGGCACTCATCGCCACAACCATATTGATGTTTGCCGTATGCCTCTCGGCTTCGGCTAAGGGGAAAAGAAACGTGGAACGGGGAATGACCAAGCAGGAAGTGATTGCCATTCTCGGAGAACCTAAGCTCACCAGTTTCGACATGTATGGGGACAAATGGGAATATGCTAAATATAATAATCTGTTTGGAGATTCCAAGTACATCACGGTCTTCTTCGACAGAAACGGAAAGGTTGTGCAGTACGATACAAGAATCATAGAACCAAACAGCCAGAAATCGAATGTACAGCAGCCACAACACCCTACTCCACCCCTCTACGATGGAAGATGTGATCCCGATGGCAGAATGGATTACGGCTATTGTCTCGATGATGCCCCTTTCAACATATTATATAATAAGGTGAAGAAAGCAAGCTTCGACGACAACAAGTTCGACCTGATAGAAGTGGCAAGCCTCGCTGCTATTATTCCTGCGCCCAGGTGGTCCGCATTATGAAGATATTCCCTTTCGACGACGAACAGCTGAAAGCGCTCAAAATGATGGCGCCACATATCGTGGATCTTCAGAATACAGGCCTCATCTATAAAGTATTCAGCTTCGACAGCGAAAAGGATAAGGCTGAGGAAATCATCAGAAATAGCAGATAACCACAGAATCAAAGAGGGGTGTGACAAGACCATAATATATAAAATTTCGGGGGAATCGGACATTTCGCCTTAAAAAATTTCGGGGAAATCGAATATTCTTCATTTATCTCTCTCATTTTCAGACATTTTTGTAAAGTCTTCAGACGACAAGACTCACGCCTCACTCGATAATTTCTGTGAGAAATATTCGAAGGTTATAGCGCAACGTTATTTGGTGTACAACAAGGATTTACAAAGATGGTAACACATTGTTGATACCTTTCTATATGATACCATTCATCTAAGAAAATAAGTCCGTGGGCATTCATTTGCTCACGGACTTTTTATGGATTTTCAATCAATAAAAAATTGGAATTCCTTTTGTCTGCCATCTGTATAATGGAACATACCATTATAAGATGCGGTGTAATGGTCATAGCCTTCGTCGTCAACAAAACTATCCGTACTATAGTTTCCGATAAACTTACCTATTGTCTTACCACGTAAATACGCTCCAAGACACATCTTCCGGATCCTTTATCATAAGAGACAACACGCAAGATATACTTGTCGGCTCCATTTTTATAGCACCCAATCTGCTTTCACATCTATATCTCCTGGAAAATCGGGACCATACGACCAAAGAGACATCTCTACAGGAGCAGGGGGATCTTCTGGATTTTTCCCCTCTTTATGCATCATAACAAGGAGACCTTTCTTACCATCACGACCAGGTCCCATAAGTTCATCTTTGCCTAGTATAAACTCAAACTTATTTTTGCCATCTTTACCTGAAAAAGAATAAGTATCGTGAGTGATTTCAAGATTCATCTTTATCTTACCACCTAAGTCAACATTTTTATAAATACAGTTGCGAACGTTTGTGCCATCCGTCTCATAAGTTACCTGCATATTGCCAAGATTACCTTCCTCATCATACATCACACCATCAAAGGTTATTTTTTCCCAGGTACTAGCTGCAACTTTAGTTTCCGTACTATCTACAGACACAGAATCTTCCATAGCAGAATCTTTTCCTGTAGAGCAAAATTCCACCACAAGACCGACAACTAAGAAAAGGGCCCAAGAACCACCAAATAATACCCCAATGACAATGCCTACCCATTTTAGTAATTTGTAAAATAATCCATGTTCCTGCTCATCTTCATCATAAACAGGCGATTGACCTTCTTCTGCAGTTTCCGTTGTAGAACTTTCCTCTTGAGAGAAACGGAATCCGCATTTTGGACAAAAATTCACCCCTTTGTCCACCACACTACCACACCTTGGGCATCTTGTCTGATCCATATTCACTTCAGGAGAGGGTTCTTCCTCTGTTGAAAGAGGAGACTCCTGCAAAGAATCAGAAGAAGAAGATGATGATGATGAAGGTGCTTGAGATGAATCCGAGCCATCATTCACCACATATCCACACTGCGTACACATATATTGACCAGCAGCAAGTGGAGAAAAACTATGTCCGCCACATATTGGACAAGTATCTATCTTTATATCACTCATAATTATTTATCTAAAAGTTGTCCTATACTTACTGAACCAGAAATAGCTGCGCCTTTACTTTTCCTGTTAACAGATCAAAGAAGAAAGAGCGAATGCTCTCTATAGAAAGACTCGTATCCTTGCCATCAGCATCCTTACCCAGTCCGTAGGCTTTAAGCATCTGTGAGCCTAAAGCTGCAGCCTTGAGAAGGAAATGATTCTGGAACTGGTCAGAATCAAGCATATCAGCCATCAGAACCTTGTTAGCCACTGTATAGCAATGTATGCTTCTCTGACTTTGGTCGTCGCGCAGAGACGTTAACACATCATCCCCCTCTACATCCATATCAATAATTCCTGACCCTTCCTTTTCTGGAAGATGACGATAGAGACTACCCAAGTCAACCAAAGAAAGGTTGAAGAGATTAAATGGAGAAACGACAGCTATAGGTTGCTGAGAAAATGCAGATGGCAGAAGAAGGCCTATATTACCTGTTGCAGCCACCTCAGGTGAATTAAACGTACCTACAATTGAATTTTTCATTTCAATATGGTTAGTAGCAAACACACCACCTATTACTACGCATCCATCCAGATATACTTCATCGGCATAAATACTTCCTGCAACAAATGTGTTGCAGAGCGTCACCTCCTTGGCATTAATATCAGAACAAAACGTCAATATACAATCTTTCGCACGAGAAGTAACAGCCTGCGAAGAAGATACAGCTTTACGAAATACAACACTCCCTTTGGTATCTGTATTTACATAGATTTCCTTTTGTGAGAAAACTGCGCCTTTAAATTCCGCATCACCATTCTCTATCACAAGTTTTGCAGTATAAACAGGACCATCAATTACAGTATCCCCAGTTAAAGTTACCGTACGAGTAAGTTCGGATATTTTCTGTGGCAATATTCCGCCAGTAACAAGATTACCATTCAATCTTAAATTGGTATCATTTAATCTTATTTCTTTAAGTTCTTTCATCGCTTTAACGTTTAAACATTTGTATAGTCATTTTTTTCACACGCTCATCATGTTCAGAAGTTTTATTTTGATAAGCATTCTGAACCATTTCCTCCAGATAAGGCAACACTTTTTCCCGCTCCTTCTGCCCAAAGGAACCATATTCAGAATCAGCCACCAAACAACTGCTCACGATTTGCTCATTCACTTGCTGCATAGGCAACGTATGGGCATCCATCAATACCTGACGCTTCATCACTCCCTTATCTTCCTCATATTCCGCAAAACACACAGGCAAGTATGCGATTCCTTCTGGAAAATCAGGACATAGCATTACATGGCTAAGCGTATTATTGTTTTGCTGTTCCGAGATGAGTAAATGATGAATACTATCAATCGTCCCTTCTGTCTGCTTACGCTGACAGGCAGCTTCAATTTGCGAATTCAGTATTATATTTTCTCTGTTAGCAACAGAGGCCATTCCTGCAAAATCACCATTCAACATTCTGTTTGCCTCAAAACTGATATTTTTCTGTAGAGTATAAACTGGCAAATCAAGTTGTTTTATTCTATTCTCTAATTCATTGTTCAAATCAGTAAATATCTTAGAATATCTGGCAGCTGTACGATGGTAATCCTTTTCCATCTGCATTTGCTTACGACTAAGTTCTTCCGCCTGTGTTTTCAGATGCACAAGGAGTGCCTCCACACGATGATGATACTCAGTAATCTGCGTGCTGATATCCGACTTCACCGTACTGAAGAAACCTTTCACTATCGTTTTGGCTATTTTCTGCGCATTGTCTTGAATACTTTCAACTTGAGCAGACTCTGTTGCGACAACACTACCCGTCAGTAATGCTACATTATTTGCTGTAATTGCTGATTGCTTATCATACTCATCAGTATCCACACAAACATTGACATCCACAACTTCGTCCACATCGAATTTTTCTTTCAAGCAGCCTTCCTCATTAAATAGACCACCTAGAAAACGATTTTCAAGAGGAAGATCATATTTCAGCTCATATCCATCAACATTGACATAAAGATAGCCTTTCTTCATTTTAAAATTACCTTTATAGTCACGTTCAATTTCACCTTTACGGTCTAAAACAAATTCAGACGCCTTGTACTCTACCTTTACTGGAACATGGATCGTCTTTGAAAAATGTCTTGTATAAGTCATATTTAGCCCTCCGAATTTTAATTCTTAGATTGCATTTTCTGCTCGAAAAGCTTTTTCATCATCTTTTTCTCACGCTCAGGAAGTTCACTTTCAACTAACATACGTAGGAACTCTTTTTCTGTTTCACTACAAAGAGGCTCTTTTGGTGACCATCCTTCTGTTTTTACATGAGAAGAGATTTCGATTACAGAGCGTTGAGCATTCGTTACAGAAAGACCCACTGGGGGCGTTACGAAAAGACTCTGCGTACCTTCACTATCCACGGTGGTTGACATCATAACAAAAGGAAGATATAATTTGCTATCACTAGCTGACAAATTCTCTATAGTATGACAACGAACCTCATGATCTGATTTTGCAAACTCCATGAGAAAGTCTTTCAGATGATTGATGGCATATTCACCATCACGGCGCAAAATAGAAGAGTTTATGTTTTGCGCTGTTTGAAGATTTTCTTTTTGTACAATGGGAGCAATACCAGATACTGCAAGTTTGCGATTGGTACAAGAGGCAATATCATTGGCACAAAACTTGTAAACGGGTTGATCCAAATCTATTATGCGTTGTTTCAACTGCTTGTTTATACTATTGATGATGCGACCATAGCGGGCAGAAATTCGCCTATAGTCGGTCTCCATGCTATTCTTGATTTCCAACAGGCGACACTTCTGCATATAGAGTTGAGTCAACAAAGCTTCAGTTCTACTTTTCTTCTGAGCGAGCTTGGCAGACAACTGTGACTGCATAAGCGTAAAGAATCCTCTGTTTACATTCTGGCAAACATGCTTAGCACCAGCAGCCTCAGCTTCTATCACAGCTGTTTTCATAGCAACAACAGCCATAGTTGTATGCTCAACTTTATTACCAACCGTTTGTATCTTCTCCGCCATTGGGTTGGTATCAACCAAACAATCTATATTATGATGATTTGCCATATTTATTCCTCCTCTTCTTTAGATTGTTCATCCTGTTGGTCAAGATTTTCTGGAAGACTTTCTACCATGTCAGGAAGCATAGCATTGGCAGCCTCATCTTTCGGCTGTGGTTCAGCAGAAGCCACCTTTGAGGCATCTTCGTCTTTCAGGTCATTCAATTCTTCAAGAGCATTTTTGGCAATTGCCTGCAATTGATAGCCAGGTTCTCATATGTAACTTCTTCTACACTTGGTTCTGGAGGCAACAACGAGTCTTCTGCCAAGAGAGGATTAGTCTGAGCTAAATCTTTACGACGCTCATCAAGCAATCCAACCTTATCACTTGCAGCAGCAACACGATTAGAGTATCCATCACGCAAACGACCATCATAGTATTCCACATGTCCAAACTCTTCAGCTTTTGCACTGATGTCTTCCTGAAGACGATTCATAAAATCTGTAAAATCTTGCTGTACTTGACGATAGCTTTGTGCTTCTTGTTCAAAAGTAGCCAAAACCTCGTCACCCGTATCTTGTTTTTTAACGACTGCATTATCAAGATTTACTTCACCTTCCATACTTTTCATAGTTGTCTCTAACTGAGCCAAGACATTATAAGCTTCAACATACTCAGCCAATGTTTGCTGCATATTGTTAATAATGTCTGCACTTTCAGCATGGTTACTGCGATAGAAAGCATCAACATCCTGATGCCATTTATTAACGTAACTCAGTTTTTGGTCGTAAATATGATTGTAAATCTTCAAGCGTTCTATGCGATTCTCTGCCAAAAGATTTTGAACAACAGGAGCAACAATTTCCTCATAAATCTGATGAACACCAAAAGGCACAGGACTAACAGAACCATTTTCTGCCACCCATTCACCCGAATACAAATTATAGTACACGCGAGAACTCTGTTTCAGACTAAACGGCTCATAACCTTGGACATTGTCTTTGTAGTCAAAGGTTTCTTCCTTAATACGCTTAATTTCTTCGGCTTCCAGATTAGGCGAATAATGATTGTATGGTGACTTCAGTATTTGGAAGAGAAGTGCATTAGAATGATTAATAATCTTGTTGGTTGTTACAAGTTTAGATGTAGATACGGTCTGTACCGTAAAAGCAAGAGTGTTGAGCAAAGCTTGCATACTCTGTTCAAAATCAACCGACTGAGATGACAAGGATTCCTTCAGTTTATTAATTTCTCGGAATCTTTCAACACTATCATCATAACGATGCTCACCAAAACATCAACTATAGGAGCATTTTCGGGTGTTTCTGAAGTTGCAAATTCTTGGAGATAATTAAGATAGTCGCTTCCTTCCTGCACTAAAGGCAGCTCTACAGAAACTTTTTCCATATCACTCATACAATAAGATATGGTGCGCAGATTACGATCTATTTTTCCTGTATAGTCACCCATCTTTATCTCCTGAATAGAGAGAGAATATTCATTGGTATCTACTGTTTCTACCTCGTTGGTTGTTTCAACAGTAGGTATATTCCGCATCAGATAATCAATATCTTGTACGGTCTGAGTCAGTAATTCCTGATTTCTTGGCATCTGTAAAGAGATGCGTGAATTATCCACATTACCAGTGAAATCTACCACAAAACTCTTGTTGCCAAACTTCACTTGATTAGCAACAGGAACATAAGCAACTCCCAGTTTGTCGACATGATAGCCGCGATAAATATTATCGTGCTTAGTCTGCAAATCATTAATTTCAACGCACACGTCCTCCAATTCACGTTTTAGTCTTCCAGTACGGAAGAGCAAGAAGTTAACAATCTTGTTCCACCATCCATCAAGGCGATACTGCAAGTCATCACGTCTTACTTCAGCTTCTTTGATGCTGCTTTCCAAGACCTCTTCTGCATGCACTATTTTTTCAGCTTGTCGCTGATAGAAATTAAACATAATTCGAGCCTCATCTTCATAGATGTTGGCTGAATTTTTAAGTATTTTTCCTGTTTTTCCCATAAGTAAATATTATTAGTCTGTTAATATTTGTCTTCTACGAATATATGTACGCACAAGGCGGAATGTATCAGCAATAGCCTGTGCGTTTTCTTGCGGATTAGAAAGATAAGACTCTATATGAAGAAGAGTATCCCCTATTTTCTGCTCTAATTGCAAGGCTTCGTTACTAAATAACGGAACCAGATCTTTTATATCTTCATCAACTTGATCCAATTGCCTGACAATATCTGCAGGAATATCGTCCATCAACGCCACGTTCATTTTCAGAGAAGAAGAAATCTGCTTAAGAGATCTTAAATTTTGCTTCTTCATCTTTCTTCATAATATACCTCACCGACATGCTCATTCGCAGTACGACTAAAGAAATTATACAGAAGAAAGACAGCTACTACACCCAAATGTATATACAACTGCCAATGACATGGCAAGAGAAAGGCTACGTTACTAATATAAGCAACAGCCAATGTAGCTAAGCAATAAACACTTAAACCATGTAAATGAATACCTAACGAACCCACCACTTGCTTTCTTGATCATCCGAAGATACCGGAGGAACAAAAAACTGACCAATAAATACCCAATAGGCAAGTGAGAGAAATATAAGATTGACCAACATGCGGTCATCGCCTATAACTGGGCGAAACTCGCGGAGCACACAAAACAACACTATTTGACCAAGTATGCTGGCTCCTATAAGAAACACCTTCTTCATATCTAACATCAAATAAAAAGTTAAGAGATAATAAAAACTTACAATTTATTTCCACAAGTAGGACAAAACTTCTGTTTCGGATCTACGGCTGTTCCACAACGTGAACAAACATTTTTAGCTTGTTGCTGAAGAGAAGCACCACACGAAGAACAAAAAGCTGCTCCCAATGCCACTTGCGCTCCACATGACGGACAAATATTACAGCTTGCAGACTGTGAATTTTGGACCAAAGATGTGCCGCAACTGATGCATCGTTTTGCATTTTCCAAATTGTCTGCACCACAAGATGGACATGGACGATACTCTTTACCACAATGAGGGCAAAAACGTTCAGCTACAGAATGTTTCTTAGAACAACCCGCACAGAATATCATTCTATTAGAGTCTCCCCCTGCCATTCCCATTTGTCCTGTTTGCCCCTGAGGTGTCGAAGTGTCTCTACTGTTGAAATGTGGCTGATTATAATTACTTTGCATCATTCCATTCCCCATCTGCGACTGCATATTGTTCATCATGTTCAAGGCCATAATACTCCCCAGAAGTCCACCTCCGTTGTTTCCACCGCCCATTTTCCCAATAGCCTGTTCAGCCATTCCAAAAGCTCGTTCCTGCTGCCAAGTATGTCCGGTAATAGACATAGCAGACTGCTCAGAAAGAGCATTCTTCACTTTGCGGCCATCCGGTGTACTATCATCAATATCAATAGAGGAAACGTAGAACTTAGTCAATTCAAGACCATATTCTTCCCAAAAAGGTGTTAGATTGTCTTTAAGATAATTAGACAACTGATCCAAATATGCAGAAATGTATTTAAAACCTACACGATTGGTAGTCATAAACTGAACAACAGTTGACTTGACTTTCGTTGAAAATTCTCCCCATGCCTGACTTACCATATCAGACTGTGTAAAAAACGTTTTTAGTACCCACCAGCCGCTTAAGGAAACGTGCTGAATTTATCACCTTCACACCATACTGCCCAAATGCAGTCAGAGGTAATTGAGTATCATAATCAACATCATGAATCGTCATTCGGTTTATCTTCCATGCTAAATTTGCAGGAAGTAACTTGTTGACAAACCAAACTTCTGCCAAAAAGGGATTCTTACCTCCAAAAGGCAAACCATATAAAGAACTAAGGATTGGCAGATTTTCTGTATTAAGTTGATGTTTTCCTGGTCCGAATTGTCCCATCAATTCTCCTTTTGAAAAAAGAAGAGCTTCTTGAGATTCATACACAACTAATTGCGTATATGTACTAAGATTAGACTCAGGATACTTATATGCAAAAATGAATTCACCACCATCAGGAGTCCATGTTACAACATCTATCAGTGCCATTTTTCTATTTCGTTTTTAGGTATAATTCATAGAATTGTACATTTACTAGCTGGTCCTCATTCTTACGAAAAGTATAGACAGAAAAAAGGCGTGGACCATTTACTTCGGATTACGTTTCGGAGGTATCGCCAAACACCTTAAGCACCATAATACGAGTAAAAGCCCACGCCATATTGCAGACGTGAGCAACTAACTTTTACTCTCCTGGTGCTTCAGCTAAATTGGCGATTTTCCGAAACCAGATCGTAAAGCTAACGCTTCAATTTCCTATATGTCTTTATTTGTTTATGTCATAATTCTACATTTTATAGTTTAACATGCTGCAAATATATAGAAATTTATCCACACTGCCAAACTTTCGGGAACTATTTTCATTAATTTCTCAAAAAAGCTGTTCGACAGCATATATGGCGTGGGCGACAAGGGCTTTTACTCTCATCGGGTGCAAAGGTACAAAATAAAATGAGAAATGAAAGAAAAGTCTTCGACCATTTCTTCCATTTCCCAAAAAACTTCATTTTTTCAACTTTCCATAAAAGCGAAAGAATGCCTCACCTGTTCGAAATTGTTCTAAACTTGTATACCGAATCAGCTCAAGATGTCTTATTCCGGTAGAGATTGCAGCTGTATAAGTACCAAGCTTTCTCCGTCACGAATAACCTCGCTGGCGTAAAAACTTCTATGAAGTTCAAAAGCCAATATACATAATCTATCTCCTTCTACAAGTTTATCGTTCTCTCTTTTTACTACCTCGTACCAGTTATCGCCAACATACCGAAAAGTAACCATACGGTCTGGTTTATAACTAATCCTCACTTCATCACCAGCATCCAAATCTGCAGAGCGCAATATATGTTTCGGTCGGTCAAAACAAGAATTCCAGTTATCCGCCTCATCGAGGACCTGCTCCCAATGAGGAAATCCCAAATACTGGGCAATTACCTCTAGCGTACTCGCATGTGGAGCACGCTCGTCTTTAGCAAATCCCAACAAACGCTTAAGAGTGGTAGCGCCTAAATGCACGCCAATCTTACTCTCTATGTCAAGAGAGAGAAATTCACAATCAGACGGCAAGCACAAATCGTTTCCCGACTTGCGCTGGAGCATTTCTACGATAACTATAGGTAATCTCATATTATTTATCTTTATTATCTAGTTTCTTTGTATTGCTTCGTGCCATAGAAGGTCTGCGACATATTTTTGCTGCGGATGCCTAATCATCTCAGGAATCCAATAGAACAGACGTTTCGTCTCAAGAAGATTTTTTATATTGAAGTTCTTGAATGACTTCGGATTTCTTCCCAACAATAAAGTTAACTCCTCAATATTATAAGGACGCATAGAGCAAAGAGCAATTATAATTTGGTTCAAATCCTCTTTTAAGATTCTCTTACCTACTTTTTCTATCTTTTTCTTTAATCCATCAGGCAACTCCTCCAACAACGTATCCCGATTAAGAGCTGGAGTTGGTTCATCAAATGTACCAAGCTTACCTTGGTACATTTCGTTCTCACCTTGGTACCTTTCCCCAAATGTACCATGCTTACCATGGTACATTTGACGAAATGTACCATGCTTACCATGGTACATTTCTCCTTGAGGTCGTAACCTTTCTCCTAAGGATACCACCTTGGAGGTTCTTATATAATAAGTGTTACGACCTTGCCCTTTCTTTTCTATGAATCCAAGATCGCAAAGCTTATGAATCTCCAAGCGTGAACGGGCATGAGTAATCGAAGAATCCAGCTGGCGATAAGTAGCATTATCTATCGCACCCACTTCTCTCACGAAGACTAAAGCCAACTTCTGCTCATTCACCAAGCCAAACTCGGCATATTGAGCCAACCACTCCATATTCTCCTTGCTGAGGAAATGATGGAGCAGAAGTCTTGCCGTAAACTTATTCGCTTCATGGTTCGACTCAAAAGTCGGCGGCATCAAACCAGCCTCCTTCATCAATCTGCGCATCGCACCAATACCAGTACTTAGTCTCAGCCAGATTCGTATCATGGAAAATCTCACTGATTCTTGGATTGCGAAGCATAGAGCCTGGCTCTCCCCAATCATCCTGAGGTTTCAGAGAATAGCCTGGATTGTGAATCTCAATACGATTGGAATAGCGGATAATCTGAATCGGTTGATTCACTCGATTAGAACGATGAATATACGAATTGACTATCGCCTCACGTAATACCTTATTTGGAAGAATCGCTGGTGTAGATGCCTGCATGGAATCTTTCTTCAGTTCAAAGCCCTTTGGCAGGTCATCCATCACAGCACTACACGCCTTGTTCACCATGAGGATTAATGGTCCGCGCATATCAATGGTCTGCTCAAAACGATTATCGCCATCAGATAACCACTGGTTACCTGATATTCTGATGTAATCAACTCTGAAAGAAGGAACCAAACGGCGAAGCGACATCTGTTTGCCAAAGACTAAAAGACCTGTATAAGTCAAATCATATCCACCTTGCTTATTCTTCTTAATAGCTCCTAATGCCCTCAGCAAATCGACATCATCCAGAGTCAGCTCTTCAGCATCAGGATTCACTTCCTTGCGAAGTTTACGATAGAAGTTGAGTGCATTCTCATCTATATCATCAAGATCTGCATCATCTACAATACAACTATCATAGGTATCAGCAGATTGATAGAAAAGATACATATCCTCTTCTGAGCATTTTTCATCAGAAGGACCAATACGACGAAACGCCCCCTCAGGCAAACCACGCTTGGCAAAATACGCTGGTTTCTGACTCTCAGGTAACTCTTCTATTTTGACAACAATAACGGTCTTACCCAAATATTCCTCTACATTAATAATCGGGCGAATACGGACATTGAACATAGAGTTACACATAGCGACAAAATCAGATTGAACTTTGTCTGTGTTCTCGATATTCTCAGGCTCATAGACAGGTTTGCCGTCTTCAGCCATTCCGGTACGTTTGGCACCTAAAAGCAGATAACCACCGCACAGACCTGGCTCGTTGGCAAAAGCACAAACCGTTTCCATCATGCTCTTGCCAACAGCTGATGCCGACTTGGCTTCTATTCTCCTATTTTCATCAAGCTATTTAGCTCTGCAAATAATTCCTTCGCAGTTCTCATTTTCTTAATTATATTTAGGTAAGGAGACGTCATTTGTCATCCTCTTTGCCTATTCGGCGGTAAAGTTAATCAAAAAATCACAAACTTACAAACAAAAGATGGATTTTTCGCTTTATCCCTCTCATTTTCAGATATAATTAGTATCTTTGTG
>ENA-OQCS01000972-OQCS01000972.1-human-gut-metagenome-genome-assembly--contig:-NODE-972-length-15485-cov-1.988345_pt1 | contig 15485 bp, 20 predicted proteins | sample MGYA00242757_ERZ504575 | MGnify/ENA primary metagenome ERZ504575 (study PRJEB26092, sample SAMD00036297) | human gut metagenome | host: Homo sapiens | study: EMG produced TPA metagenomics assembly of...
TGTTGATTCTTATTTATGGCATAATTCTGGGAGCCAATGATAAAAGCTCTTATGTCATTGGATCGGATTATATACAGCACCAGACTTTCTCGTATGCTTTGCGCTTCAACTATAGTTATAAAGGCCGTTATATGTTGACGGTTTCTAATCGTTGGGATGGTGACTCACGTTTGTCTAAAGGTAATAAATGGGCAAGTTTCCCTTCTGTAGCTGCTGCATGGCGCATTAGTGATGAAGCGTTCATGAAGAATGTGGAAGCTCTGAGCAACTTGAAGTTGCGCTTAAGTTGGGGTAAGACAGGTAACTCGGGTATCATGGCCTACGGAACTCAGTCGGGCTTGACTCCGAAAACCAACTCTGCTTTCCAGGATAATGGCTATACCTATTATATATACAATGAATATGTAGGTAATGAGAATGTAGGCTGGGAGATGTCCAATACCTGGGATCTGGGTTTTGATATCGGTTTGTTCAATAACCGTATTTCGGCTGTTGTCGATTTATACCAGACAAAGACTACTGATATCCTGTTGCCCCGTACTTTGCCTACTTCTATGGGTGGTAGTAACGCAACTCCGTTCAAGATGTATCAAAATATCGGTGCAACCATGAACCGTGGTATAGAAATATCGGTAAATACCGTCAATGTGGATAACAAAAACTTAAATGGAACTCCACTCTTACCTTTGCTGCCAATCATGAAGAGATTACCGATCTGATTGATGGCAAAGACATCATTGGATCAGATTCGCATATTACGACTAGTTTGTTGATTGGACGTCCTTTGAAATCATTCTATCATTTTATTAATGAGGGAATCTGGCAGGAAAATGAGGCTGAAGAAGCAGCTAAATATTTTAAAGATTCAAAGAAGACACAACCTTCAAACCGGGTGATATCAAACTGAGAGACTTGAATGGTGACTATATTATTGATGATAAGGATGAAACTTACCTGGGTAGCCAGTCACCGAAATGGACAGGTGGATTCAACAACAACTTTAGTTATAAGAACTTTGATTTGAACGTATATATTATCGCTCGTTGGGGGCAGATGATTGATTATGAGCTGACCGGTTCTTATGATCCTCAGGGAAAAGGTAACTTCCCTGCTTACTTGAACTATTGGACGCCGGAGAATCCGTCCAATGATTTTCCGCGACCGGCTCAGACCAATTTCTATAACTATCTGGGTTATCAGACTTTGAATTACATTGATGGTTCGTATTGGAAGATCAAGACTGTATCACTGGGGTATACATTCCCCAAATCGTTGACTTCAAAATTGGGCGTGTCCAAACTTCGTGCATATGTCACCGCCAATAATCTCTTCTCTTTTGCCAAGAATCATCTGATTCAGGATTACGATGCAGAACGCGGAGGATCAGCTAAAGCTCCCTTGCAGCGTCAGTTTATATTTGGTTTGAATCTTGATTTCTAACAGATAAAAAAGAAATAACTATTATGAAATACGGTAAAAAATATATGTTTGTAGCATGTGCTGCTCTGTTATTGGGCATGCAATCATGTGATTTGGAGGAATACAATCCTGCCGGAAGTACTCCGGATAACGTGTACAAAGAACAGGCCGGTTTTGAGGCCCTTGTCAATTCGGCTTATGCTTTTTGGGGCGGTCAGTTTTATGGACGTGAAGATTTTGTGTTATTACTGAACGGTGGTGGCGACCTTTGGATCAATATTGCCAATTGCGGTTATGGTCGTCAGATGTCTAAATATGAAGAATTGACGGCTTCGGTTGGTCAGATTAAGACACGTGGAATCGTCTGTAATGAATTATAAACGACTGTAATGCCGGTTTGGAACGGATTGACCAAGTGGAATTCAAAGACAAGAAACTGAGAGATATCCGTTTTGGTGAATTAAGTTTCATGCGTGCTTACGCTTATTGGCATTTGGTTGAAATTTACGGTAACGTGGATCTTAGAACCAAAGAAACTTCTGCCGAAAGTCTTTCAATGAACTGTTATCGCAGCAGCTATGAAGATTTGTATGATTTAATGCTGGCCGATGCACAGAATGCGGTGGATAATCTGCCGTTGATCCTTATCCTGTTAAAGATGTAGGTCGTGCGACCTCAAAAGCGGCTTATGGTTTATTAGCGCGCATCGCACTGACACGGGTTTCCTATTGTGACAGTCAGGCAGACAAAGACAAATATTATAAAATCGCTGAGGATGCGGCTCAATATGTGATTGATAATCAGAATGCGTTGAAAGTATCTTTGTATGATACGCCTGACGAAGTCTTTGATCCGGATAATAATAAAACGAATAAAGAGGCTATGTTCGTTGTGACCCACTCTACTGAGTCATCATTGAATATGCAGGCTAAAAACCCGAACCGTATGCATATGTATTTCCATGCCAGTTATTCGGCAAGAGCAGGTATGGTACAGGATTATGAATATGGAAATGATAAGAATGCCAAGTCGGTAGTATGGCGATGATGCCTACCCGTTATTTATTGGAATTGTATAATGAGGATATAGATGCTCGTTATAATGCTTGGTTCCGTGAAGAGTATAAACTGAATACACCCAAGCTTATGCCTGGACTAAGGATCAGTTGGACTATTTTGAAAAACCGTCATCTATGATTGGTCAGGTTATTCAGCCGGGAGAAACAGCGCTGCTTTTCACCAAGAAGAAGATTGCCGACAAACGTAACTTGCCATACGCTGTCGTCGATATCGATGATACCTATGCAGCCGATGGAAGTGTCAGCAAGAGTGCCAACTTTAACATTCACTTCCCGACCTTGCTGAAGTACGAAGATGCGAATTTTGAAAACAAAGGATTGCCTACCAATTCGCAGGTAGGTGCAAATGATGTGATTACCATGCGTTTGCCCGAAATGTATTTCATTGTTGCCGAATGTGAGATCATGAAGTCCGGAGGAAATAAGGAGATAGCTAAAGCACGTATCAATGACATACGCAGACGTGCGGCTGTACCGGGCAAGGAAGCTGAAATGGAGGTAGGAGTGGACAAGATGACGATCGACTTTATTTTGGAAGAAAGAGCACGTGAGTATTGCGGCGAATTTATGCGCTGGTTTGATTTGAAGAGAACCGGAAAATTGGTAGAATATGTGAAAGCTCATAATCCGGATATTCCTTTGATCCAACCGCATCATGCATGGCGTCCTATTCCTCAGATGTTTCTGGACTCTATCTTGAATCCGGATGAATTTGGTCAGAACGAGGGATATAATTAATAAGCATGAAAACGATGGCGCTTTTTAAATATATTGTCCTGTCTGTCTGTTTGTGTGGAATTCATCTGAATGGTTTTGCTCAGTCCACCCGTGAGGCTATATTGGAAGATATAGCCCGGACGGAGGAGTGTACTATGCTTATCCCGTAAAGGAAGCTATCGCGACTCCTCCGCCTAAAGGGTATAAACCGTTTTATATCAGTCATTATGCACGACACGGTTCAAGGTGGATTCAATCGGAACAGGATTATAAAACAGTGGTTGATATTTTCGAGAAGGCACATCAAGCTGGAGTTTTGACCGCTTTGGGAGAAGATGTTCGCAAAAGAATGGCGTTGGTGTGGGAAGATGCGAGGGACATGGGGGAGATTTGACCCCTTTGGGTGTGAGGCAACACCGGGGGATAGCCGAAAGAATGTTTCAGAACTATCCCGAGGTATTCAAGGGATCTCCTGCTCTGTCTGCACGCTCTACCGTGGTGTTGCGATGTGTATTGAGTATGGATGCCTTTTGTGAACGGTTGAAAGAACTCAATCCGGCATTGCAGATCCGGCGCGAAGCTTGTGCTAGGTATATGAAATATATGAATTATCATACGCCGAAGCCGTGAAGTTTGTTTCTCATCAGGGACCTTGGTATGAGGAATATAGAAAGTTCAAAGAAGTCATACCCGTCCCGATCGTCTGGTTACTTCCTTATTTAATAGTCCTGACTATATCCGTAAGAATGTGAATCCCGGCGAATTGATGTGGGGACTTTATTGGATTGCTTCAGATTTGCAGAATGTAGAGATAGAAGTGAGTCTTTATGATGTATTTCAGAAAGATGAATTATTTGATCTTTGGCAAGTTTGCAATTATTATAATTATGTATGTGACGGACCTGCACCTGCCAATGGTGGAATAATGACGGCCAGTGCCCGGTCATTGCTTGAAAATATATTGGATTCGGCCGATGAGGCAATCAGGTCCGGGACCATACGGCGACATTACGTTTTGGGCACGATGGAAATATCATTCCCTTGGTAGCGTTGCTCCAATTGGGCGATATGTGGAAAGCCGAAACGGATCCCGATAAATTTTATCAGGCATGGTGTAATTTCAAGGTCACTCCGATGGCGGCAAACGTTCAGTTGGTTTTCTTCAGAAAAAAAGCTTCTGATGATATACTGGTGAAGTTCATGCATTGCGAGAAAGAAGTTACCATCCCTGTAGAAACGGATATTGCTCCTTTCTACCATTGGAAAGATGTTGAAACATACTATCGTCATCTTTTGCATAAATTGCCATAAGTCTATAAGATGAAAAACGGTGTAAATTCCTGTAGTATTGTAACGGGATTTATACCGTTTTTTTGAATGAGAAAGAGCAAAGGGAACAGCAGATTATCAAAGAAAAGACTTACTTTTGCAATAACAGAATAAATAAAGAATAAAAGACCATGAGTAAACTGAATATGAAAGAGTGGATAAACGAAATTATCCAAAAGAAAGAAGTGGTGGCTATGCCCATCATGACCCATCCGGGCATAGAGATGATAGGGAAAACGGTACGCGATGCCGTCACTGACGGACAAGTGCATACAACGCCATCAAGCATTGAGTGAGAAATATCCCACAGCCGCCGCAACCGTGATTATGGATTGACGGTAGAAGCCGAGGCTTTCGGAGCGGAGATTGTCTTCCCCGAAAATGAGGTTCCCAGTGTAGTGGGGCGTCTTCTTGCTAATGAGGAGGATATTGAAAAACTGAACATTCCTGCTTTGAATAAAGGAAGAGTCCCCCAGTATCTGAAAGCAAATATGTTGGCAGCCAAGACAATAACGGACAGACCTGTCTTTGCCGGTTGCATCGGCCCTTACTCATTGGCAGGACGTTTGTATGATATGTCTGAATCATGATGCTTATTTATATCAATCCGGAAGCGGCGAATTCGTTGTTGAAGAATGTTCGGATTTCATTCTCCGTTACTGTATGGCACTGAAGGCTACAGGGGTGAATGGGGTAGTGATGGCCGAGCCGGCTGCCGGACTCTTGTCTGATGAGGATTGCCGGCAATACTCGTCTGTTTTCATTAAGGAGATAGTAGAGAAAGTGCAAGACGATCACTTCACAGTCATTCTGCATAATTGTGGAAATACCGGTCATTGTACTAAGGCAATGGTAGCTACAGGAGCTGCCGCTTATCATTTTGGAAATAAAATAGATATGGTCGAAGCTCTGAAAGAAGTACCTGCGGATTCTCTTGCAATGGGAAATCTTGATCCGGTGAGGTTTGTTCAAGGCGGCTACTCCGGAGGTGATGAAGAAAGCCACACTCGACCTGTTGGGGGCTACCAAGTCCTATCCCAACTTCGTGCTCTCCAGCGGATGTGATACACCGCCTCATACACCTTCTGAAAATATTGATGCATTCTTTGCCGCATTAAATGAATTCAATAATGCTTGAAAAAAGAACTTTCTTTTGCTGATCTGTCTATCTCATTGTCCGAACTCTATGAGGCAATGGGGTATGCAGATGCTGTGCCCGACGAAGCGGTAGAAAAAGAAGTCCGTGGGGTGCTTGGACGGGTGGAGGCAGTAACTTCTCCCCGTTTTTGTTTTTTCATATCCGGTGGAGAGTTGGATGAATCGAAAGACTCGCTTTCTGTCGGCGATACGTGTTTCAGTATAGGTAAAATAATCACCCGGCAGCTGCGTGGTTCGGAATCCTTCGCTTTCTTTGCCGCGACTGCCGGAACTGGTTTTGAAAAGTTCCAGCATACGTTGCAACAAGAGGGGGATATGGTAAAGGTTTATATAGCGGATGCCATAGGAAGTATCATAGCCGAGAAGACTGCGGATTGTATGGAAATTGCATTGGATGAATACATTCACGACAGAGGTGGAGGCATACGAATCGTTTCAGTCCCGGATATTGCGGCTGGCATGTGTCGGAGCAAAAGAAATTATTTCCCTTATTTCCTTCAGCGGAACCTTGTGGCATCCGGTTGACAGATTCCAGTTTGATGCTTCCTATAAATCGGTCAGTGGAGTAATAGGACTGGGGGATAGTGTCCGTAAACTGGAATATACTTGCGGTCTCTGTACGTACGATAGATGTTACAGGCGGAAGCAGCGGGGATAATAGGATGGCTACAAAAATCAGAGTCCCAAATGGCTAGATGTTGTTATTAATCTCATTGATTTTACAATTTGTTGCAATCTTAATGAATCTCCTGTCCTATCAAGACAGGTTATAACAGCTGTCCCCATCTGCTGTAACAGCTACTTTCATCTGATGTTCCACCCTGGTGAAACTCCAGTCCCACCGGGGTGGAACTGCAATTTCACCGGGGTGGGACTGCCTCACTACCCGAGTGGAATACCAAACGTAGGCATATAAAAATACAATCTTTTCAGCCTTCTGCACCTTCTTTTAATGCCCATTGAAGAATAGATAAAGCCCGATCATGATAATAGTCAGTAGCGTCCATGTAAGGATAACCGATTTGGCCGGTTTCTCCATGACTTTCTTCATGTTTAATGTACATTCTTGCCGGCGTTTATCCAATAAGGATACCAAAATCATGCCTGCGCTGATGACAACGAACAGGTAGAAAGACAGCATCATGAAGTGAGGCCATGCTGTATATTTTTCTGCAGGAAATACCCATAAATAGAGAATGCCCACTCCCATGCTGAACGCCGTACCAAATGTCAATGCCATGTTGGCAGCCATCGTGGTAGTTCGTTTCCAGAAGATGCCGAACAGGAAAACAGCCGCCATAGGCGGTGCGATAAATCCCAGTACCGATTGGAATACATTAAACAGATTCAATCCTTTGATACTGTCTATGGCAATGGTGATGATCACCGAAATCAGTGCTCCCGCCATTGTAACCACATGCCCTGTACGGATGATCTCTTTCTGGCTGGCAAGCGGTCTGAATTTCTTGACATAGATATCCATCGTGAAGACGGTACTCAGCGCATTCAGGCAGAGCCGACAGTGCTGATCAGTGCGGCGGTCAATACGGCGAGTACCAACCCCACCATGCCTACAGGAAATAAGTTAGTGACCATAGTCATGTAGCTCATCGGGTTCTCAAGCCGGGTAGAGTGCCAGACAGATGATACCCGGAAGGATATAGAGAGGAACATCCAGTATCTTCAACCAGCCGGTGAAGTTGGCACCCATTTGGCCTTCTTTCAGATTCTTAGCAGCCAATACAGGCTGTACCATGGATTGGTCTGTGCACCAGAACCAGACTCCCATGATGGGATACCCCAGAATAATGGGCAGCCACGGGAAGGCGGGATCGTCATTCGGGCGGAACAGGTTCCAGTAATCGGCCGGAACCGCTTCGGCCAATGCGCTGACGCCACCCACTTTGTAAAGACCTGCTATAGTAAGCGTGGCCGATACGAAAATAAGCAGAAGCATTTGGAATACATTGGTATAGGCTACCGCTTTCAGCCCTCCGGCCATGGTGAAGAATGCGGAGATAACGAGCAGGATTAATGCTGACTGCCACATGGGAATATCGAAAACCTGACGGATAAGGATACCTCCGGCGAATAAGGTCAGGGCAAGCCACGAGATAAGGATTGTCACAATGGTGTACCAGGCAAGAATGTTGCGGGTGGACTGTCCGAAACGCCGCCCCATGAACTCCGGCAAGGTGGTGATACGTGCTCCTAAGTAACGAGGGGCAAAGACAAAAGCCAGCAAGCAGATGAAAACAAACGCATACCAGGCATAATTACCTGAAACGATACCGGTGGTAAATCCGGCACTGGCGGAGGCTATCAGCATGGAAGGGCCCACATTGGTTCCCCACATGGAGAAACCGATGTGATGCCACTTCAGGGAACGCTCGGCAAGAAAAAGGCTACTGCCTTTTTGCGTTTCAGACTGGCCCATATGCCGATGCTATAAGAATCAGAAAGTAGGCAATAAGAATGCCCCAATCTAATGTATCTAAATAATTAGCGTGCATAATTCATGTATCAGATTAAGATGAATATTCCGTTTATTTATGAAGCCCCATCAGTTCCTTGGCTACCGCTACGGCCGTATTGGCATTGTCGCTATACCCGTCCGCACCTATTTCATCGGCGAATCCCTGGCTTACGGGAGCGCCGCCTATCATCACTTTCACTTGATTACGGATACCGGCTGCTTCCAGGGCGTGATGACATCCTGCATATAAGTCATGGTTGTTGTCAGCAAGGCACTCATGCACAGGATGTCTGCCTTGTTTTTCTTGACTTCTTCCACAAATTTGTCGCAAGATACATCTATGCCTATGTTGATTACCTCAAAGCCGCAACCTTCCAGCATGGAAGCCACCAGGTTTCTTAGCCGAATATCATGCAAGTCGCCTTTCACGGTCCCGATGACTACCTTGCCTATGGTAGTTGCTGCACTTCCCTGCAATAAAGGTTTCAGAAGTTCCAAAGCTCCCTTCATGCGCGTCCTGCCATCAGCAGTTGGGGAACAAACGCTTTTCCATCTTGGAAGCGTTGTCCTACTTCCCCCATAGCTTTTATCATGTAATTATTGATAATTTCTTGGGGTTGTATGCCTTCGGCTATGGCCTTTTTGGTTACTTCTACGGCCGGTTCCAGCTTTCCGTCCACAATGGCGTTGAACAAAGGTTTTAGAGCTTCATCTTCGGTGGCTTCGGGACTTTGATTATAATTGTTTCTTGTTTCGTTGCAGCGTCTTCCTCTTTCGAAAGGCTTTCTTTGGATGCGGCAGGTGATGAAGAGGAGTATTCTTCGACAATGCGCATGGCTTGTTCCACTTCTTGTTCATTATGAAAATCCATTTCCAGGTGCACACCATCCGCTCCGATGTTGTCCAACAAAGGTTTCAGTTCATCCAAAGTTACCCAACATGCCATGATACTCTTTCCACCGGCAAGGATTTTCTTGTAAAGGTCATACCATTTAGGTGATCCTCCTTGTGGCTCACCCACTCCCGGAGTCCATTGAATGGCGTTCAGCTCTTCAATTTCGAGAAGGCGGGCAGGTGATGCATGGCGCCTACGCCGTCCAGATGATACAAGGTATAGTCTATCTTTTGGCATTGTTCGCGGATAAAGGGTTGTACAAAACGACGATAATCATCCTCACTGATCATGGCCTCTTTTTTCAAGACGGCAAACACGGACTTGTAGATGGCTGTGCAGGCATCATGCTCTGGCGTCTTCCAGGAATGCTGCAATGGAGAATCATACTCATCGATGAGGATAACCGCCTGTTTTCCGGTCTTTTGAAACATCGTTTCGATGATGTTCTGGAAGCGGACGGCAAGGGATGCCTCCGGGCGCACGGCTACCTCATACTTCTGTTCAAGTTTATAGAAGGCGTCATCAAGATAGGAGTTGAGTTCTTCGGGTGTAGCACCTCCGCAACTCATGTCGAGTCGAATGACGGGATAGCAGGTCCATTCTTTCTCCAGCTCCATCACCTTCAATCCTTCGAAGAGTTCCTTTTTTCCTTCGAAGTAAGCCCGAAGTGTATCCACGAGAATCGACTTACCGAAACGGCGTGGGCGGCTCAGGTAATTATACTTTTTTCCCCTGTTGGCAAGTCTCCATATCATATCAGTCTTGTCAACATAAAGATAACCACCCTTTCTGATAACCTCAAAAGACTGGATACCGACCGGCAATCTTCTATCGTTCATTTCTGTATCTGTCATAATCTGGTCTCCTATGTTTTCAGGATGGCTTTTTGCGAGCCATCCACCTTTCTACAAATTCTTTCTGCAAAGATACGATGAATATTTTGATTTCGCAAGAAAAATGGGGGATAGTATAAAAAAGGTGGCGATTCTTTTTGTTATCTCTGATTTTTGCAGTATCTTTGCAAATGCAAAGCTGCACTCGGCAATTTGAAAGCAAGCTTTCATTCCGCCCGTTTGCATTTACTTTGCATTTGGATTGATTCGCCTTAGGGTGATGACGTCTGTTTTTGTGGGTTAAAATAATAGCGTTTGCTGTTTATTCGATAAACGTTCAGGAAACTTGGCGGTGGAAAGAATGTATACATGAATAAATGTGCGAGCGCCTGCGATATACGTGGGCGTCGACTTGTCTGTATACATAGGTTTCCGCCAAGTACCTCTGACGTGGATGAGTTGAACTGTCCACGTTCTTGCGTTTGGGTATTTGGTGGAGTCTTCGTTTTAAAGAATAGCATGCTACGCATTAAAACTATATTTAAGCTTTCATGCTATGGCAAAATCATTGATTGAAGAACTACCTCGTATTGCAAGCGAAGGTAGGCAAGAGGCTCAGCGCATCATCGAGCGATTGAGCAGTGGCACACGCATTGGGTTGCAGACCAATGAGCTGGTGTTGCCTCGCAAGGATGTCTCCGGATTCTTCCGTGGACAAGTTCCCAATATCCCTAATGCATTCAATGCCGCCCTGGATGGGGGGAGTTGGATGAACCGTCTGGTGTATGGTGATAATCTCCTGACCATGCAGGCGCTGCTAGCCGGAGACCCTCAGACGGGCTTGCCTTCATTAAGAGGCAAAGTGGATTTGATCTACATCGACCCGCCGTTTGATTCTAAGGCGGATTATAGAACGAAGATTAAGTTGCCAGGATTGGATTTACAGCAGAAGCCTACTGTTATAGAGCAGTTTGCTTATGCTGATACATGGGAAGAAGGAACTATCTCTTATCTGAAAATGTTATATCCGAGGTTAGTTTTGATGAAAGAATTACTTTCTGAAAGAGGAACCATTTATGTACATATAGATTGCACGTTGGACATTATGTTAAAATAATGTTGGATGAAATATTTGGGAAAGAAAACTTTCATAACGAAATAGTTTGGTGCTATACTGCTGCTTCTAATGTGACTTCTGATTTTCCTAAAAAACACGACGTGATATTTCGGTATACTAACAATTCAAAATTAGTATTCAATAAAGATGATATTCGTATTCCTTATGCTGCTGGTAGTTTGGATAGGGCAACTAGAAATGTTATCGGAAGAGAAGGGATGAATTTTTCAGAAATAGTTCTAAATGAGAACGGAAAAGTGCCTGAAGATTGGTGGATTGATATTCAACGAGCATCACGATATCCTGGTGAAAATGTGGGTTATGCAACTCAGAAACCTAAAAAACTCCTCGAACGTATTATCAAGGCATCTTCCAATGAAGGTGACCTCGTCTGTGATTTCTTCGGTGGCAGCGGCACCACGGCAGCGGTTGCCGAAAAGCTGGGCCGTCGCTGGATTACCTGCGACATCGGCAAGCCGGCATCCCTCGTCATGCGCAAGCGTTTCATCGACCAGGAAGTAAATCCGTTCCTCTATCAGAGCATCGGCGACTATCAGAAAGAGGCTTTCCATAACAACAAGAAACTCCGCCGAGTGGGCGATCTCTCTCAGGTAGTCTTAGGCCTCTTCGGTGCCTTACCATTCTCTCCAGAGCAGGTGAGCGACAGAAACTTCGGTTACGTAAAGGGCACCCGAAATCTGGTGATGGTGGATAGTCCTAACCGCCTGACCACTGCTGCTACCGTTCGCCGTGCCTTGGAAGCAAAGGCTTCTCTGCTTGGCGGCGACTGGGATAAAGTCATCGTGCTCGGCTGGAACTTCGCCTTCGACATCTCGCAAGCCATCGAGAAATATAAGAACAGCAATGTAGAGGTGCTGGTGATTCCGCCCGATCTGCTCGACAAGCTATCCAAGAAGGGGTTCAAGAAGCTCATCGCCGACAAAAACCGTCCGCTTCTCTTCTTTGCAATATCTGGTGGTGAACCCAGTTGAAGTAACCGTGAACGGCAATGGCGAGGATGAACTCGACATCCAGTCTCAGCAACTATGTGCTGCTCTCGCCAGATAATATCCCGTTGGACGATAAGGACAAGGAGAATTTGCAGAAGGTGATGGAGCAGGACCCTCTCTCGCTGATAGAATATTGGTGTATCGACTGATTATGACGGCGATACCTTCCGCAGCACCTGGCAGGATTATCGTGAGAACGTGGATAACGACAGCGACCCGCTGCACTGCGTATATTCCACCCGAATTGCCATACCGCATAAGGACGAGCGAAAGGTTTGCGTCAAGGCGGTGGATGTGTTCGGATTCGAGAGTCAGGTTATCCTGGATGTGAAGTGTTAAGAACGAATAGGAGATTACGACTATGGCTATCAATTCAAGTAATATATCTTTGGAATTGGCGCATCGACTCACCGATGTGGTCAATGCAGCCTGGAAGAGTGGGGAGATGCTGGAGAAGGTGACTCCAACCACCGCCTCGCTCTTGAACTATTGGTTTGGAGAGGGCTTCTGCAACGAGCGTGCGAGAAATTTCCACGAGGGTCAGCGTCAGGCTATCCTCAACATCATCTATCTGCACGAAGTGATGGGAGAAAACTGCGTGATGGATGCCTATCAAGGCATCATTCCGGAGCTGATGGATAGGACCGACCTGGCTCAGCTTGCCAAGCCTAAATATCAGATGCCTAAGTATGCAGTGAAGATGGCTACGGGCACGGGAAAGACGTGGGTGATGCATGCCCTGATAATCTGGCAGATGCTGAATGCCCGGCACGAGGATGTGGAGAGCGGACGATTTACGCAGAAGTTCCTGATAGTGGCTCCGGGTCTGATTGTTTACGACCGTCTGCTGGATGCCTTCTGCGGCAGAAAAAAGCGCGATGAGGAATATCGTGATCCTCAGACCAACGACTACTACATGAACCAGGAGGTGTTCATCCCCGAGCGTTATCGTGACGAGGTGTTTTCGTTCATCCAGAACAATGTGGTGACCAAGGAGGATGGCATCGGCAGGAAGACCACCGGAGAGGGACTGATTGCCCTGACCAACTGGCATCTGTTTGAAAATCAGATGGAAGAGAAGGAACAGGATGAGGATGTGGACGATTCCAGCACGGTGACACCTTCTGAAATCATCAGCGACCTGTTGCCTATCCGTCCGGGCAAGTCGGCGGGCAACGACCTCGCATGCTCGACCGCCGTGCCTGGGTGGCACCGAACTGGAATATCTGGCGGGTTTAAAGGATTTGATGGTAATCAATGATGAGGCTCATCATATCCACGAAATCAAGCGTAATGGCGAAACCGAGGAGGTGGAATGGCAAAGAGGCTTGAATGCCATCAGTGCCACCAAGGGTACAAGATTCATACAGGTGGACTTCTCGGCTACCCCTTTTGATACGAAGGGAACAGGAGAGAAGCAGGTGAAACTCTTCTTTCCGCATATCATCGTTGATTTCGACTTGCCGATGGCGATGAAGCAGGGACTGGTGAAGCTGCTGCTGCTCGACCGTCGGCAGGAACTTACCGACCTGGAGAACCTGGATTACAATGCCGAGCGTGATGAGCAGGGAAAGGTAGTAGGGCTGAGCGAAGGCCAGCGCATGATGCTCCGTGCCGGATTGACCAAGCTGAACAAGCTGGAAGAAGAATTCCTGAAGAATGATGCGTCTAAGAACCCGAAGATGCTCATCGTCTGCCAGGACACCACGGTATCTCCTTTTGTAGAAGAGTTTCTGAAGTCGGAAGGTCTGGAAGATGAAGACATCGTTACCATCGACAGTAACAAGCAGGGCGAGGTGAAGGATGAGGAATGGCAGGAAATCAAGAAGAAGCTCTTCGATATAGATAGGTATAAGAGTCCGAAGGTAGTCATCTCCGTGCTGATGCTCCGTGAGGGCTTCGACGTCAACAATATCTGTGTGCTCGTTCCGCTGCGTTCTTCGCAGGCGCAATCCTGCTGGAGCAGTTGGTGGGCAGAGGTTTGCGACTGATGTGGCGAGAGTCTGATTATATCGACATCAAGCGTGAAGACCGCCTGAGGGTGTTGAAGAATCATCAGCCTCCCCGCACCTATATCGATACCTTGTCTATCGTGGAGCATCCGGCTTTCATCAAGTTCTATGATGATTTGCAGGATCAGGGCTTGGTGGCTGTGGATGAAGGCGATGTGGGTGTCGGAGGAGCCACAGGCGATGTTCTTACCGTGGGACTTCGTGAGGATTACGGGAAATATGATTTCCAATGGCCGGTTATCCTGCATGATTCCATCGATGAATTTGAGGATGCAGAGATAGATCTGGATGATTTAGAGCCGTTTACGATGTATCCACTGCCTTTGCTCCGCAAGTTCCTGGCAAAAGAGGGCGAGACCTTCGTATCGCAGGAATCTCTGACCAAGACTACCTTTGGTAAGTATAAGGTGACAGCCAATCTCTTCAATGCCAGCGGATATAATGAGTATCTGCAGAAATTGCTGAGGGTAGTAACCCTGCGCTTTGAGAACTGTCGCCGCCAGGGGTTCCCGACCATTCAGATTAATGGTGCCCAAACGGTGCAGGTGATGGACTGGTATATCCGGGAAAAACTTTTCTCCGCGCCTTTCAATCCGTTCCAGGGCAACGACTGGAAGATATTGCTGGCTAAGGATGGCATCGTGACGAAGCATATCGTGGAGCAGTTTGCCGTGGCCATCTATAAGATGCAGAACCGCCTGACAACAATCAATGCCGAGGTGAGTCATACGGATTTCTCTTCGCTCAGAGCCATCAAGATGAGAGAGTCTTACTCGATGGAAGTACAGAAGTGCATCTATCCCCGACTGGGTTATCCTTCTCATGGCGGAGGATTGGAAAAGGCATTTATTGAGTTTCTGGATAGGGATGCCGAGGTGGAAAGATTCCTGAAGATTAATGAGAATGGCCATTCTTTCGCCATCATCTTCTATGTGAGGAAGGATGGCTTGATGGCAACGTATCATCTGACTTCATCGTGGCTACGGCTGAAAAGGTTTATCTGATTGAGACCAAGGGCGACGACAAGGTGGATGATGTGAACGTGCGCCAGAAGCAGACGGCTACTGTAGAATGGATTAAGAAAATCAATGCTCTGGAGCCTGGGGATAGGATGAATCGCACCTGGGGAGTATGTGTTGGTAGGCGAGAGCGTGTTCTACTCATTGAGTGGAAGTGGGGCTACGATTACCGATATCTGCAATATGTGTAAGGTTTCGTATTCTGTGGCAACGGGCAATCTGTTTGATATGTAAAGGGCAAATGCTATGAATAAAGCATTTGCTGTAATAATAAAGCTATTACTGTAATAATAAACCTAAAATCCGCAACTATCATCCAATACACGATTAAGGGTAGATTTATGAGTCGTTAGTAGCAGCTTTCAGTAAAAAGCAACAGCACAACATCAATATGTAGCCACCATCCCTTACCCCACGATGCG
>ENA-OQCS01000973-OQCS01000973.1-human-gut-metagenome-genome-assembly--contig:-NODE-973-length-15477-cov-2.243322_pt1 | contig 15477 bp, 23 predicted proteins | sample MGYA00242757_ERZ504575 | MGnify/ENA primary metagenome ERZ504575 (study PRJEB26092, sample SAMD00036297) | human gut metagenome | host: Homo sapiens | study: EMG produced TPA metagenomics assembly of...
GCCGGGGCTCTGGCCGGGTGCATCCGCTTCCGGCAGATGAACGCCGAGGAGCTGACCTTTCCGGCGGACTCCTTCGACGTGGTGGTCACCCGGAACGTGACCTGGAACCTCCGGGATCCGGAGCGGGCCTATGGCCAGTGGTCCCGGGTGCTGAAGCCGGCGGGGTGCTGCTGAACTTCGATGCCAATTACGGAAAAGAAGATGTTGCCGATACGAAGGGACTTCCGGAGGCGCATGCCCATTTCAAGGTTGGAAACGAGATGCTCGAAGAGTGCGAACGGATCAAATCACAGCTCCCGATCAGCCGCAAAAACCGGCCGGCGTACGATGTGGCGGTGCTGTGCGAAAACACAGCGGGAGAAATCCGCATTGATACGAGCCTTGGAAAACGCATTTATCTGGAAAAAGACGAGTTCTATAACCCGGCACCGATGTTTTCGATTTGTGCGTGAAGCAGTAAAGGAGTATTTGTGAAAAAATATCTGTTAAAACGACTGCTTCGCCTGATTCCGGTATTCCTCGGCGTGACGATTCTCGCTTTTCTGCTGACGGGACTTTCCTCGGTCGATGCGGTGGATTTAAAAGAGAGCAGCAGCGGCGGCGTGATGTCGGAGGCGGAAAAAGAAGCGCTGCGGGAGGAGCTGGGACTGAATGAGCCGAAAGCTGTCCAGTACCTGCAATGGCTGAAAAAACGCCCTGCGCGGTGACTTCGGGGAGTCGTACGTTTCCGGCAAACCGGTGCTTGTAAGCTTCTGCGAAAACTGCCCGCAACGATTGCACTTGCGGCGCTGGCGCTTGCCATGACGGTCTGTCTTTCGTTTCCGCTCGGTATCTTAAGTGCAAAATATCAGAATACATGGGCGGACCGCAGTATCAGCCTGTTCTGCTTTGCAGGTAATTCGTTTCCGGGGTTTTTCACTGCACTTCTTCTCTTGTATTTCTTTTCGCTGAAATGGAATCTTTTTCCGGTTCTCAGTATGGGAAAGGGATGGAAAGCTGTGTGCTTCCGGCGGCGACGCTTGCGGTTTCGATGACGGCAAAATACACCCGTCAGGTGCGTTCTGCCGTGCTTGCAGAGCTGGAGCAGGAGTACGTGGCGGGTGCACGGGCACGTGGGTTAAGTGAAAACCGGATTCTGTTTGGAAATGTATTAAAATCCGTGCTGCTTCGGATGGTCACGCTGCTATTCTTATCCGCCGGTTCGCTGCTTGGAGGAACCGCCATCGTTGAGACGATTTTCATGTGGAATGGTGTCGGAAAAATGGCCGTGGATGCCGTTTCCATGCACGATATTCCCGTGATTCAGGCATATCTGGTGTGGATGGCGGCGATCTATCTGCTGCTGCATCTCATTGCTGATCTGATGATGGGTGCACTGGACCGCGGGCGAAGCTGGAGGGAATGCGATGAAAAAGAACAGAAAAGAAAGATCCTTTTTATGGCATCCTCGCCGGTGCGCTGCTGCTGTTTGCCGCGTGTGCGGCCCATCTGGCACCGTACGATCCGTATGAGCAGAATCTGGAACTGTCCCTTCTTCCGCCGTCCGCGGCGCACTGGATGGGGACGGACCGCTATGGAAGAGATCTGTTTTCAAGGATTCTCTCCGGCGCGCGGGTCAGCATTTTTTCAGCACTTCTTGTCGTTGCGGCAAGCGCTCTGATCGGAACACTCGCCGGAATTTTCAGCGGCTGGCTGGAAGGTAAAACGGATACGGTTCTGATGCAGATCTCCGATATTTTTCTGGCCTTTCCGGGTATGGTATTTGCAATCGCATTTTCCGGCGTTCTGCAGAGCGGCATGACGGGAGCCGTTGTGTCGCTGATACTTGTTTCCTGGCCGAAATATGCACGGCTTGCACGGAACCGTGTGCTGGCATTGAAACACATGCCGTTCATCGCGGCGGCGCGCCTTACAGGAAACGGAACATGGAAGATGATCAGACGCCATATTCTGCCGAATCTTGCGGGGCAGACGATTGTCACAGCGGTGCTTGATATCGGAACGATGATGCTGGAAATCGCGGGTCTGTCCTTCCTCGGCCTTGGTGCGGAAGCGCCGTCGGCGGAGTGGGGAGCGATGATGAGCAACGGAAGAAGTATGCTGCAGACCGCGCCCTGGGTCATTCTGGCGCCGGGACTGGCGATTTTTCTGACCGTTCTTGTCTGCAATCTGCTTGGTGAGGCGGTACGGAAAACGGTGGATCAGGGATAAGGGGCAAACGAAAATGGAAACAAAGGGAGCAAAAACATGAGCGAAAAACTGCTGGAAATCAGCGGCCTTTCTGTCTGTTATGAGGGGGAGCAAATTTTAAATAACATCTGTTTTTCCGTCGAAAAAGGAGAAACCGTCGCATCGCCGGGGAGTCGGGCAGTGGAAAAAGTACCTTGCTGCGAGCGATCCTGCGGCTGATGGGAAAGAATGGTTCCATCACCGGCGGGCAGATCACATTTCGCGGAGAGGAGCTGACGGGCATGTCCGAAAAGAAGCTGCGGAGTCTGTGCGGTTCAGAAATTGGTATGATTTTCCAGAATACAGGGGCATCACTCTGTCCGACCGGACAATCGGAGCACAGATCTGTGAAAGCGTGCGCGCCCATGAGAAACGCTGCGGATTCATCACCCCGATTTCTGGGGGAATGTCTGGCAGAAAAAGCCGCAGAGAAATCAAAGATATGACGCTCCAGCGATTTGCGGATATGGGGCTTTCGGATGGCGAGACGATCTGGAACAGCTATCCACCGTCGCTCTCCGGCGGCATGAACCAGCGCGTCGGGATTGCGCTCGCAATGCTGCTGCATCCGTCGCTTCTTCTGGCGGACGAGCCGACGAGTGCACTCGATGTGGTTTCGCAGGCGCAGGTGCTGCGGGAGCTTCAGGCGTTGCAGCAGAAAGAGCAGACGGGGATGGTGCTGGTGACGCACAATCTTGCGGTTCTCGAGCAGATGGCAGACCGGGTTGTTGTTTTGAAGGATGGAAACATCGTGGAGCAGGGGGAGACAAGGATGCTTCGATCACCCAAGGACGAATATACAAGAAATCTCCTTGCGGCTGTGCCGGGAAGAGGGAAGAACGATGCATAATCATAACATGCTGGAAGTAAACAACTTAAGCAAAAACTTTGCTGGAACGGCCGGGAAACGGAATTTGCCGCCGTGGACGCATCAGCTTCACACTGGATGCGGGGGAATGTCTTGGCCTGATCGGGGAGAGCGGATGCGGAAAAAGCACGACGGCCCGTCTGATCACCGGATTTGTCCAGGCGGATGCAGGCAGCGTTCTGTTGGAAGGCGAGGAAATCCTCGGAAGAAAAGGCAGGCGGCAGCGCGAAGTTTACCGGAAAATACAGATGGTATTCCAGACCCCGCAGGATTCCTTCGATCCAATGCAGACACTCGAAACCGGGATTCTGGAAGCTTTTCGGAATCAGGGAATGAGCCGGAAAGAGGCGTGTCTTCATCTGCCGGAGCTGCTGAAAAAAGTGGAACTTAGTTCGGAAACGGCGATGCGCTATCCCCGCGAGACGAGCGGCGGAGAGTGCCAGAGAGCCGCAATTGCGCGGGCTCTTGCTGTGCAGCCGTCTCTTCTGATCTGCGACGAGGCAACGAGTGCGCTCGATGCGGCGGTACAGGCGCAGATCGTTCAACTGCTGAAAAAACTGCAGCGGGAAGAAGGACTTGCGATGCTGTGGATCGGCCACGACCTTGCGCTGGTGCGGGAACTCTGCAGCCGTGTGATTGTCATGCGGCAGGGAAAAATCGTGGAGCAGGGGGAGACGCGGGAGGTATTGGAGTACCCGAAAGAGGAATACACGAAACTGTTGATGGAGTATAGTCTGTGAGAAAACTGTTGAAACAGAAAATCAGACAGCGGAAATGGTGGTGCCATTTGCGAAAACAGGAGAAGTACAGAATGCAGAGAAAGAACGGCAGAAGGAAAAAAATTGCATATGTTTTGTGCGGCATTCTGGCGGTGGTACTGTTTTCCGGTTGTCAGAGCACAGCGGCAGATGGTACAGATGAAAAAGTTTTCGTATACGGCGACACGACATTCAACGCCGAAAACGACGAGTCCGATGTCAACCCGCACAACGGCTATTCCGGCTGGGCGTGTATCCGCTATGGGATCGGTGAGACGCTGTTTCATTATTCCGATTCTATGGAGATCGAGCCATGGCTGGCAGAAAGCTATGAGATTGTGGACGATACAACATGGCGGATTACACTGCATGAAGGCATCTCCTTTACGAGTGGGCGCACTCTCGACGCAGAGGCGGTCAAAGAATGTCTCGAGGATCTGATCGCAGTACATGACCGTGCACGCGGGGATCTGAAAATTGAGAGCATCAAGGCAGACGGCCTGATCGTAACAATTCACACCGAACAGCCTGTCCCGGCGCTTCTGAATTATCTGTCTGACCCATATGGATGCATCATTGATATGCAGGCAGGTGTGACGGATGACGCAATGTCGCCGGAACCGGCCCGTACCGCGCAGTACAGGTGGAGACGGATCAGGGACTGACGCTCGTGAAAAATGACAATTACTGGAACGGAACGCCAAAGCTCGACCGGATCGAAGTAAAAACGATCCGCGACGGCGATACGATGACGATGGCGTTACAGTCAGGCGAGCTCGACGCGGCGTACGGCCTGCCATATTCCAATCTGATCCTGTTCCGCGATGAACCATACACGATTTCTTCGGCGGATACGTCGCGTACCTTCTTCGGACAGTTCAACGGATCATCCGAGGTGCTGCAGGACGACCGCGTGCGCGAGGCAGTCATCGGAGCGATCGACCGGGAGGGCTTTGTGAATACGCTGATGGAAGGAAACGGAAGCGTGGCGGAAGGCCCGTTCCCCTCTTACTTTGCATTCGGCGACAGCAAAGTGCAGGAGGAGTCCTATGATCTTGAGTATTCCAGAGAACTGCTGGCTGAAGCAGGCTGGACCGATGAGGACGGCGACGGCTACGTGGAAAAAGACGGAAAACGCCTGACCATCTGCTGGCTCACGTATCCGAGCCGCCAGGAACTGCCGCTTCTCGCGGAGAGTGCACAGGCATCGCTGAAGAAAATCGGAATCGAAGTACAGATCCAGTGCACGGCAAATCATTTGGAACTGCTGAAAAAAGGAAACTGGGATGTTTATGTCAGCGCATTTGTCAGCGCACCGACGGGCGATCCCGAGTATTTCTTTACAACGCACTGCCTGCAGGATTCCTCCAGAACCGCGGCGGTTATTACAGTGAGACACTCGAGATGCTGGAGCAGCAGTTAAGCGGCGAGTTTGATACCGAAAAACGAACCGAACTGGCCATCGAGATGACGCAGACGCTGCTGGATGACCACATGTTTTTCTTCGCATCACACCTCAAAATGTCGATGGTATCCGGTGAGGGCGTGACGGGGCTTACGGCGCATCCGTGTGATTATTATGAAATTACAGTCAATTTGGACAAAAACAAATGATTATTTGGAAAAAGAGCAGAAAATGTGGATTTTCTGCTCTTTTTGCGCTATGATAGGAAAGAACGGCACTGCGACGGTGCCAGAGAAGAGAAAAGGAGAAGTTACGATGCGGAAAGAAGAATTAAGAACATATATTGAAAACCACGAATCCGAGATGATCGAGGATCTGAAAAGCCTGATCCGGATTCCAAGCGAAAAACAGGCGGCAGAGCCAGGCAAACCATTCGGCGCACCGGCGGCAGAAGCACTGGCGCAGGGAATCGAAATTCTGGAAAAATACGGCTTTGCCGTAACCAACTACGACAACTACGCGATTGCAGCTGACTTTAATCAGGAAGAAAAGGGCCTTGATATTCTCGCCCACCTCGATGTCGTACCGGCAGGCGAAGGCTGGCAGGAGACCGATCCATTCACCCCGCTCATCAAAGAAGGAAAAATGTTCGGCCGCGGAACCGCAGACGACAAAGGACCGGCGATCGCAGCTATCTACGCAATGCGCGCTGTCAAAGAACTCGGTTATCCATTAAAGAAAAACGTCCGTCTTGTCCTCGGTTCCGACGAGGAGTGCGGAAGCCCTGACCTCGAATATTATTATAAGAAAGAAGTGGAAGCACCATGCACCTTCTCACCGGATGCCGAATTCCCGGTCATCAACATTGAAAAAGGCGGCATGCGAGGCCACTTCGAAAAAACATCCGATGCCGGAACGACAGGCGTGCGCCTCGTATCCTTACAGGCCGGCACCAAACTGAACGTTGTACCAGGCAAAGCATATGCAGAGCTTGCCGGCATGGCAAAAGAAGACCTGAAAGCCTGCGCTGATGAAACAGAGCAGAAGACCGGCGTTTCCTTCGTTCTGGAAGACACCGAAAACGGCAATATAAAAATCACCGCCTGCGGTGCCTTCGCCCACGCATCCACCCCGGAAATGGGTAACAACGCACTGACCGCACTGCTGCAGCTTCTCGCATCCGTTGGAATGGAAGAGAGTGAACTGAAAAACGACATCAGTTTCCTTGCAAAAGTTTACCCGCACGGCGACGGCAAAGGCGCAGGCCTCGGTGTCGCCATGTCAGATGAAGAGTCCGGCGAGCTCACCTTAAGCCTCGACCTCATGAACTACGACGGTAAAACCTTGACCGGTTCCTACGACTGCCGCGCCCCGATCTGCGCGACAAAAGAAAACCTGTACGATACCGCCGGGCAGAACATGAAAAAAGGCGGCTTCTCCATGGAAGGCAGCGGAATGTTCCCACCACACCACGTCCCGGCCGACAGCCCGTTTGTCCAGACCCTGCTGCAGTGCTACACGGATGTCACTGGAAAACCAGGCAAACCATTTGCGATCGGCGGCGGAACGTATGTGCATCATCTGAAAAACGGCGTTGCGTTTGGATGCGCAGACCTTGAAGTCGACAACCGTATGCACGGAGCAGACGAGTTCGTGGAAATCGAATGCCTGAAAGAATGCGTTGTGATCTTCGCGGAGGCGATTCTGCGGATCTGCGGGGAATAAATAATTGAAAAATAAAAGATAAAAAAGATCTTCAGCCAAACCGATAGATTCTGAAAAGAACAAGGTTTGCCTGAAGATTTTTTATGGCTCTGAATTGTTAAAAATTTTCTCAGAACCGCAGTTCCCTGCACCGGTTCAGACATGCAAAGATTTCCTGCCGTCTCGGCCGTGCCAGGTCGCTGGGTCTTCCAGGAGCGAGAAGAGAAGCAAGGCCTTTTTCATCCATCTGTTTTTCCAGCAGATCCACTACCTGCACCAGTGTTTTCTTACCGTCCATCTTGTGCTCCGCTGCTTCTAAAAGAAGCGCAGCCAGCCCGTTCAGCTGTTCACTGTCCGTGAGCTGTTCCACGGCGCGCAGATCCGTCAGAGATTTGTTGATGAGGATGGATTCCCGTCCCATCACTTTGACTTTCGTGCGGTCACTTCCCGTCAGGCCTTTGCCCGGCTGCGGGCAGCGATGGAAGGCTGGAACGGAAAAAGGGCGTACGGAGCAGTAAACGGCGGAAATTCCGCGGCTGTGGTTTTTGCGCGATCCGTAATGTCATAAGGAACGTATTCTTTCATCTGAATGACAGTGTCTGCCACGTGGAAGTAAGAACCGGAGCTTCCGGCGACGAGAATCGACGAGATGCCGAGCTTCTCATACAGATCCCGCACGCGGCTGATAAACGGTGTGATCGGTTCCTGCTGTCGGCAACGACGCGCTGCATCAGCTCATCGCGCACCATAAGTTGGTGGCGGACGTGTCCTCGTCGATCAGAAAGAGGCTCGTGCCGGATTCGATGCCCTCGATCACGTTGGCGGCCTGTGAGGTGCTTCCGCTGGCATCTGCAGTCGAAAATGAGGTGGTGTCGCTCTTTCCGGGAAGATTGTGGATGAAGAGGGAGATATCGACATTGCTGATGCTTCTGGAGTCCTCGGAGCGGAGCTTTCCGGCGCTTGCATCGGTGATGACATATTCACGGCCGTCCCCGGCGATGTGGTTGTATACGCCGCGCTCAAGCGCTGCAGCAGGGTAGATTTCCATGGAAGCCTCCGCCTACGATCAGTGTGACGCCGAGTGGAATTCCCATGCCGGAAACAGGTCCGCGGTTCGGAAGATCAAGGGTAATGCGTAAGGATTCCGGTGAGGTAAACGGAACGGCGTGATTCATCGGCAGATCGGAAACACCGGTCTCGCGCGGGAGAATGGAGCCGTCGGCGATGAAGGCAGTAAGCCTTTTTCTTTTAATGCGGAACGGATCGCCTGCTGGTCCTCACAGAGATAGGCGACATTGGCACATGCTTTTGGATCCAGAGCACGGTAGAACAGTGATTTTTCTACGCAGCCGGAAGAAGTCGAAAAGAATGCGGATCAGCTCCTGCGAGGCGATGGTGCGGCCGTTGGCCGGAAAGCCGATTTCCATGTTGACGACAAGACTGCCGTCGGAAGGATTCAGAACACAGGCAGTAGCTCAAGAATTTCCTGTCCGCAGCGGCTTATCCCCAGCAGACCACTTTTGCCGGAACCCTTTGCGCGGAACGAATACGGTGCGATGGCGCGCGCAAACTGGCGCAGCAGGTAATCCTGGAGGGCGACGCGCTTTTCATATGTGTCGTAGAGAAAGGCCGGAAACGCAGCGGTTTTGCCGCTGATATGAACGCTGACCCGCGACGGAGCGGCGAACGGATCGCCCTGGACGTGGTCGATGGAGAGTGTGTAGCGCGGAAACTGATAGGCGCCACGGGTGGATTTATAGGCGGGATAGCTTTTGTGATTGATACTGAATAAAAGCTGTTTCAGGTCATTTGCAGATTGCATAAAAAAAACTCCTTTCAAAATAAAAAAGGTGAGGCTGCCGTACAGAGCGTGTCTGAAAATGGCTTTTTCGCAAGCTGCAAGTTCCAGGTGGTGGGAGATTTTGTCCGAATGAGGGCGGCTTAAACCCGCTACGGCAACCGAATGAGGGCAAAATCTCCCATAAAGTGGGGCTTGCAGCTTGCGGAAATGATTTTTCAGACACGCGCTGGACGACAGCCTCATCCAAAAAACTTTAACGTCTGGAAACACTCTGGCGCTTCACCAGCTTGGTTGCCATGCACATTTTCAGACATTCGCGTTTCGGATCGGCCACGCGGTCAAGCAGACGCTGGACGGCAGTGGTCCAAGCTCCCGTTTTCTGACCTTCATGGTGGAAAGCGGCGGAACCATCATATCGCACATCGGAACGTCATCAAAGCCGATGATGGAGACATCCTCCGGGATGCGGTAGCCGTTTTCACGCAGTGCACGCATGGCAGCCGCAGCGATGATGTCATTATCGGCAAAGTAAGCATCCGCGATCGGCGCTTTCGACTCGAGAAGGCGCAGCATGTCGCGGTAGCCTTCGTCCGAGGTCGGGGAAACCGGGTGGACATATGGATGTGAGGTGCTGATACCGTTTGCACGGAGCGCTTTGTAGTAGCCGTCGGCGCGTTCGGAGAAGTTGCTGATGTCGAGGCTCGAGTGAAAGTAGCCCACGTTTTTTGTGTCCGCACTGAATCAGATAATTCGTGGCGTTGAACGCCCCCTGGATGTTGTTGATCAGAACGCAGTCGTAATCGAGCTCATCGTAATAGCAGTCCACGACAACGATCGGAACAGAAAAATCGCGGAACTTGCGGAAATCGGACGGAGCCATTTCGGTTGCAAGAAGAAGAATGCCCTCACAGTCCACAGCGCGGAGTGCATCGAGCTGGCTGTCAATATCCATGGTCTCATAAAAATAGGAGATATGAAGCGCACAGCCTGGCGGGTGCATTCGGTGGAGATTCCTTCGGTCAGCTGGGAGAAAAACGGCGTGTCGGCAGCAACCTTTCCGTGCTTCTTATAATTGACCAGCTGAATAATGCGGGAGGAAGCGCCGGAGGCTTCATTTTTTTTCGGCGCATAGCCATACTCGGCTGCAGTTTTAAAACCAGCTCTCTTGTGGCATCACTGATGCCGGGTTTGTTATTGAAAACCATAGAAACCGTGGCAGGCGATACGTTGATCAGCTTTGCCAGTTCTTTCGCAGAAATATTCATAAGAGTTCAGCTCCTGTTCGATAAAATCAGCCCGCACGGTGCTTTCAGGCGTTTTGCGCATGCGGGGTGTTGAAATTTATTTCAGTATTTATTTGAAAAATATTAAACTTATACATTGATTTTAATATGAATTAAAAAAGAAGTCAACTTCTGAGCTGTAAAAAAATGAAATATGAAGAAATGCATAAAAGCAGCCATTCTTTTTTGTATAAATTACTAAAAAAAGATTTAATAAAACTGAATTAATGTTGACAAATTCAAAAGAATTTAGTAATATAAGAGCCATAAAGAACAGAGAAATTCAAAATATAATTTAGCAAAGTTTAAAGAAAATTAAATGGAGGAAATGAATATGAAATCAGTTAAGATCGGATTTGCACCTACGAGAAGAAGTATTTTCAGCGCTCCGGATGCGGTAAAATATGCCAACCTGACGAGAGAGCGTTTAAAAGAGCTCGGCGTTGAATTTGTTGATATCACAGACATCAATGCGGAGGGGCTGTTTTACGATGAGGCGGACCGTGAGAAAATCCAGGAGAAATTCCGCCGTGAGAACGTAAAGGGAATTTTCTTCCCGCACGGCAACTTCGGAACGGAATATGTCTGTGCAAGACTGGCAAAGGAAATGGGGCTTCCGGTACTCCTCTGGGGACCGCGCGATGAGAGACCGGATGAGAACGGTGTGCGTCTCCGCGATAGCCAGTGCGGCCTGTTTGCAACTGGAAAAGTGCTGCGCCGTTTGGTGTTCCGTTCACCTACATGACGAACTGCCGTCTGACCGATCCGGAATTTGAGCGCGGCATCAAGGATTTCCTTGCTGTATGTAATGTGGTAGATACCTTCCGCCACACCAGAATCCTTCAGATCGGACCGCGTCCGTTCGATTTCTGGTCCACCATGTGCAACGAGGGCGAGCTGCTGGAAAAATTCAACATCCAGCTTTCTCCGATTCCGCTGCCGGAACTGACCGAAGAGATGAAAAAAGCAAAAGCAGAAGGAACCGAGGTAGCAAACGTCGTTTCTTACTGCAATACCAATATGTGCGTAAAGATCAAACCGGAAGAGCTGGAAAATGTTGCGGCCCTGAAAGTTGCATGAAGAATCTGGCTGCAAAATATTCCTGCAATGCGATTGCCATCCAGTGCTGGAATGCCCTGCAGGGTGAGATCGGCATTATGCCGTGCGCAGCAAACTCCCTTTTGAACGAAGAGGGAATCCCGGTTGTCTGTGAGACGGATATCCATGGAGCCATCACGGCGCTGATGGTAGAGGCTGCCGGCTGAACGATAAGAGAAGCTTCTTTGCAGACTGGACGGTACGCCACCCGGACAACGAGAACGGCGAGCTGCTGCAGCACTGCGGACCGTGGCCAATCTCGGTAGCACAGGAAAAACCGACCATCGGTTATCCTCTGGCATTCAGTCATCCGGGAGCTGTAGAGGCACAGGCAAAATTAGGCGAAATGACACTGGCGCGTTTCGACGGAGACAACGGAGAGTACTCCCTGCTGCTTGGAAATGCAAAAGGTGTTGAGGGACCTTATACGAAGGGAACCTACGTATGGGTTGAGGTACAGAACCTGAAACGCCTGGAGACAAAAATCGTGGAAGGACCGTACATCCACCACTGCGTCGGTATCCACGAGAACGTTGTGCCGGTTCTGTATGAAGCATGCAAATACATCGGCATTGCCCCGGATTTATATGATCCGATTGAGGAAAATGTCAAAGCATATTTAAGAGGAGAATGAAAATCATGAGTGAATACAAGGAATTGAGTTGTCTGGCGTATGATCTGCGGAAGAAAGTAGTGGAAATGGTAGTTTCCGGCAAGGGCGGCCACATCGGCGGTGACATGAGTGTCATTGATGTGCTTGTAGCGCTGTATTTTAAAGAGATGAACATCAGCCTAAGAACATGGACGACCCGGACCGCGACCGCTTTGTGATGAGTAAAGGTCATTCCGTTGAGGCATATTATGCAGTACTTGCAGCAAAGGGATTCTTCCCGATGGAAGAGGTCATCGAAAAATTCTCCAAATTCGGCAGCCCGTACATCGGTCATCCGAACAATAAACTGCCGGGCATCGAGATGAATTCCGGTTCTCTCGGCCACGGACTTCCGGTCTGCGTGGGAATGGCGCTGGCAGGAAAAATGGATAAAAAAGATTACCGTGTCTACACCGTTATGGGTGACGGCGAGCTGGCAGAAGGCTCTGTCTGGGAGGGCGCAATGTCCGCAGGAAACTACAAGCTGGACAACCTCTGTGCGATCGTAGACCGCAACCGTCTGCAGATCTCCGGAAATACCGAGGATGTCATGAAACAGGACAGCCAGGAGGAGAGATGGGCAGCGTTCGGATGGAATGTTCTTTCCGTACCGGGCAACGATATGGACGCGCTCGTTCATGCGTTTGAGCTGGCGAAACACTGCAAGGGAAAACCAACGGTTATTATTGCAAACACAACGAAGGCTGTGGTTCTTCCGTGATGGAAAATAAGGCGGAGTGGCATCATAAAGTGCCGACACCGGAGGAAGTAGAACAGATCATGAAGGATCTGGATGAGAGAAAGGAGGCACTGTCATGAATAAGATTCCAAACAGACAGGCCATTTGCGAGGTTTTAATGAAACATGCCGAAACGGATAAAGATATCGTGGTGCTCTGCAGCGATTCCAGAGGAAGTGCTTCCCTGACACCGTTTGCAAATGCGTATCCGGAGCAGTTTGTGGAGATGGGTATCGCGGAGCAGGATCTGGTCAGCGTTTCTGCCGGTCTTGCAAAATGCGGCAAGAAAGCATTTGCGGCATCTCCGGCGTGCTTCCTCTCCACCAGAAGCTATGAGCAGGCGAAGATTGACTGTGCATACTCCAACACCAATGTAAAGCTGATCGGTATCAGCGGCGGTGTGAGCTACGGTGCGCTTGGCATGAGCCATCATTCTGCACAGGATATCGCAGCAATGGCAGCTATTCCGAACATGCGCGTTTATCTGCCAAGCGACCGCTTCCAGACAGCAAAACTGATCGAAGCGCTTCTTACCGATGAAAAACCGGCTTATATCCGTGTCGGAAGAAATGCCGTAGAAGATATTTACAGCGAAGAGAATACGCCGTTTGAGATGGACAAAGCGACAGTTCTGGCAGAAGGATGCGATGTTCTTCTGGTAGCCTGCGGCGAGATGGTCCGCCCGGCGCTGGATGCGGTTGCCCTGTTAAAAGAAGAAGGCATCAGCGCAGGTCTTCTGGATATGTACTGCGTAAAACCGCTGGATAGAGAAGGTCTGGTAAAAGCAGCAGAGAAAGCGAAAGTTGTCATTTCCATCGAGGAACATGCGCCATTTGGCGGCCTTGGCTCTATGGTCAGCCAGGTTGTCGGTGCAGAGTGCCCGCGTAAAGTAGTGAATATGGCACTTCCGGACGCCCCGGTGATCACCGGAACTTCCAAAGAAGTTTTTGATTATTATGGACTGAATGCAGAAGGTATTGTAAAGAAAGCGAAAGAATTGCTGGCATAAAACAGGAGATATCGACATCCGATATCTGAAGGTGGGAAGAATTCCTGCATGCCCGGACGGAAGAGGTCCGGGGAGTGCAGGAATTCTTACTATCGTGCGAAAGTTTGCAAAAAGCGTTTCGGCTGTTTTCATATTTTGAGATAGCATGTTTTGTATGGATTGAATTCATGTGGACAAATTATGCTGCCTTAATTGGGAAATGTTTTCTGCAAACTGAAACAGACAAAATACAAAAACTTTTGAAATATATGAAAGTTGAAGGTTTGTTATTTCTTTATGAATGGTAACACAATTATATAGGATGGATGGGAATATGGATAAAAAGTATATCATCGGAATCGATCAGAGCACGCAGGGAACAAAAGCACTGCTGTTTGACGGAGAAGGACATTTGCTCCGCCGTACCGACCTGCCGCACCGGCAGATCATCAACGAAAAGGGATGGGTTTCTCATGACTTAAATGAGATTTACAGCAATACCGTACAGACGGTAAAGACTTTGGTAACAGAAGCAAAAATCCAGCCGGAGGAAGTTGCCGGCATCGGCATCAGCAACCAGAGAGAGACGACTGCCATCTGGGATCGGAAAACGGGAGAGCCACTGGAATACGCCATTGTGTGGCAGTGCGGCCGTGCGAGCGGTATTGCACAGGAAATTGCCGAAAAAGGCTGTGCGGAAGAAATTCGTGAAGCAACCGGTCTGCAGCTTTCCGCGTACTTCCCGGCAGCAAAGATGGCATGGCTGCTGAGAAATGGTGGAGAAGAACGGCAGAACCGTGCAAAAAACGGGGAGCTCTGCCTTGGAACCATTGACAGCTGGCTGATTTATAAACTAACCGGCGGAGCCTTTAAGACCGATTACTCGAATGCATCCAGAACGCAGCTGTTCAATTTAAAAATGCTGTCCTGGGATGAGAAAATCTGCGGTATTTTTGACATTCCGGTCTGCGCACTGGCCGAGGTGTGTGATTCCGATGCCGTCTATGGAATGACAACCATGGAAGGGCTGTTTGCAAATCCGGTGCCGATCTGCGGCGTACTGGGAGATTCTCATGCGGCGCTGTTTGGACAGGGCTGTTTAAAACCGGGCATGATTAAGGCAACGTATGGAACGGGTTCTTCTCTGATGATGAACATCGGCGACAAACCGATCCAGAGCAGCCATGGCGTGGTAACTTCGCTTGCATGGGGAAGAGGCGGCAAGGTGGACTATGTACTGGAAGGCAACCTGAACTATACGGGCGCGTCATCACCTGGCTGAAGGATGATCTGAAACTGATTTCTTCCGCAGGCGAAACGGAGCAGCTGGCGCGGGAAGCAAACCCGGCTGACCGCACGTATCTGGTGCCGGCGTTTACCGGACTTGGCTCACCGTACTGGGATGAGAAAGCGACAGCTTCGATCAGCGGTATTACACGTACCACGGGAAAGGCTGAGGTGGTGAAGGCGGCATTGGACTGTATTGCTTATCAGATCACAGATCTGGTGCGGGCGATGGAGCAGGATACGGGGCTTCAGATTGCGGAGCTCCGCGTGGACGGCGGACCGACACGCAACGCGTATCTGATGCAGTTCCAGAGTGATATTGCCAACAAGCGGGTGAATATTCCGGATGCGGAGGAGCTTTCGGGAATTGGGGCTGCTTATATGGCGGGTATTTCTGTCGGGCTGTATGATCTGGAAAAGCTGGCTGATAATATGAAACGAAGTATGTATGAGCCGAAGATGGCGGATGAAGTTCGGGAGAAAAAATATGCCGGATGGAAAGAAGCGGTTGGTGGCGTACTGACAAAATAAATAGGGGACGGACGGCGCAAAACCCCGCCCGCCCTGCAGCACACGTTCCCCAGGCAGGCACTGTTTCGAAAAGCAAGAGGCTCTAAGAAAATTGAATTTTGCTAAAAACGAAGCCGGAAAGAGGCAAACTCGCT
>ENA-OQCS01000975-OQCS01000975.1-human-gut-metagenome-genome-assembly--contig:-NODE-975-length-15464-cov-3.471409_pt1 | contig 15464 bp, 20 predicted proteins | sample MGYA00242757_ERZ504575 | MGnify/ENA primary metagenome ERZ504575 (study PRJEB26092, sample SAMD00036297) | human gut metagenome | host: Homo sapiens | study: EMG produced TPA metagenomics assembly of...
CGCACGGTGCAGCCGGTGCGCAGCTGCACATGGTGCTGTGCAAGGTGATGCTCCAGCAGGCCAGCACGTCCGCCGCCTGATTGGAGTACGGATACACCCGGCCCGCTTCGTCGGTGCGGTATAAAGCCCCAGCGCACGGAACCAGCGCAGCGGTCGGCGGTATTTACGGCATCCAGCAGCGGACGAAGTGCTGCCGGGTCGGCAGTGAAATACAGCTCCGGTGCAATGCCGGTGTTATCCAGATTGCAGCGGCCATTGCCGGTGGCAAGCAGCTTTTTGCCCGGCTTCGGGTTGCGCTCCAGCACAATGACCTGTGCAGCGGGGGCACTTTGTGCCGCCGCCAGCGCGGCTGCAAGACCGGCGGCACCGCCGCCCAGAATGAGGATGTTCGGCATCCGGACACCTGCCTTTCTCAGTAGAATTTTAGGATCTGTCTTCATAAGCGGGGTGCTGTGCTTATGAAAACGGCTTTTTGTATCATTGTAGCAGAACCCTGCCGGAAACGCAACGAAGAGGCAGCTTTCCGTGCAGGTCTTTTTGCGCGGGGGCAGCAGGTATAAATGGCCCGGCCTGACAGATACTAGTGCTGCAGGCATTTTTAAGGAAACGGAGGAGCAAAAACATGAAAGCAACAGGAATCGTGCGCCGCATCGACGAGCTGGGCCGGGTGGTGATCCCCAAGGAGATCCGCCGCACCCAGCGCATCCGCCGCGGCGACCCGCTGGAGATCTTCACCACGGGCGACGGCGAGGTGATCTTTAAAAAGTATTCGCCCATTGGCGAGATGAACGCAGTAGCGGCCCAGTATACCGAGGTGCTCAGCAAAAGCTTTGCGCTGACCGCACTGGTGGCCGACCGTGACCGCATCCTTACGGTGAGCGGCAGCGGGCGGCGGGAGCTGGCCGACCGCAGCATCAGCCAGCCGCTGGAAAAGCTGATGGATGGCCGCAGGCTGTACCAGAGCGAGGGCATTGCCGAAAAGTGCATCCTGCCCTGCGAGGGCTCGCCCCGAGCAGTGCTGTGCGCCGCACCCATCATTGCGGCGGGCGATGTGACCGGCGTGGTGGCCCTGCTGACCGAAGACCGCACGGCCACGCCGGATGCCGCCCAGCTCAAGGCCGTGAATGTGGCAGCGGCATTTCTGGCAAGGCAGATGGAAGAGTAAAGAACATGCCGGAGCGCTTTCCTTATAATAAGGAAGGCGCTTTCTTCGTTTATGACAGAATTATGAATCTTTTAAAACATTTTTCCAAGGGGCTTGACAGCACCGGAAAATTGGCTATAATGGTCTTAGCACTCAGGAACAAGGAGTGCTAAACAAACAGAGCAAACGCAAAAAGGAGGCAGGCGCTATGACGATGGATGCACGCAAGCAGCGAGTCTTGCAGGCGATCGTGGCGCTGTATGGTCTCGAAGGCGAGCCCGTTGGCAGCAGCGTGCTGGCAAACTACTTTGACATGGCAGTTTCCAGCGCAACGCTTCGCAATGAGATGGCGGCGCTGACAAAGCTGGGTCTGCTGGAGCAGCCCCACACCAGCGCGGGCCGTGTGCCCAGTGCCAAGGGCTACCGTTACTACCTTGATAATCTGCTGACCGACGATCAGCCGCTGGATCGTGTGAGCCGCGCCCGTGTGGATGCGGTGTTCGCAAGCCTTGACCACGAGCCGGAAAAGCTGGCCGCAGGTGCCGCTAAGGCGCTGGCCGCCATCAGCGGCTGCACCGCCGCCATCAGCACCCCGTGTGCCGAGGATTTGTGCATCGCCCACTATGAAGTGGTTCAGGTGGGCCGCAGCGCAGCGGCTGTGCTGGCCGTTACCACGGCCGGTTACGTTCGTACCCGTGTGGCACGGGTGCGCACCGGTCTTTCCCGCGAGAATGCGGCAGCACTTGCCGCACTGCTCAACCGCAACCTTACCTTTGTAGCGCCGGTGGATCTTTCCACCCGGCTGCTGGCAGAGCTGTGCAGCCAGATCGACCAGAGCTGGTGCCCGTTATCAGTGCAGCGGCTGCCATCCTGCAGGATTCCGTCAAGCCCCACGTATTTCTGGGCGGCGAGCAGTATCTGCTGGACTGGCCTCAGCTGGACGGCAAGGTGGGCGACATCCTCACACTGCTGAACGACGAGGAGCAGGCCGCTGGCCTGATCGCACCTCCGGCAGAACGCAGTGAGAGCGTGCTGCTGGGCGAGGATCTGGAACCGCAGATCCCGGGCCTGTGCATCGTGAGTGACCGGTATCTGGTGGGCGGAGGCCTGTGGGGCTCCATTGCATTGATCGGCCCCACCCGGATGCCCTTCCAGAAACTGATGCCGCTGCTGCATTACTTTGCAGATCAGCTGGGCGAGGGCATGAGCGGCAAACGAAAAGACACCCCGCAGGCTGCCGTACCGCGGCGGACTGTGATCTATAAGGAGGATCTGGAATGAGCGAAGAAGCAAAAAAGACGGCTCCGGCTCAGGAAGCGGAGCAGCCCGAAACGGCTCCCGAGGAAAAGGCCCAGCAGGCAGCACCCGAACAGGAACCTGCTGCCGAAGCTGCCGACCCGAAGGATGACAAGAAGAAGGATGGCGGCTGGTTCAACAAGAAGGCCCGCGAGCTGGAAGCCGTAAAGGCAAAGCTGGACGCGGCCGAAGCCAACGCTGCACAGGCCAAAGACCAGCTGCTGCGCATGGCAGCGGAGTACGAGAACTACCGCAAGCGCTCCACCCGCGAAGCCGACCAGAAGTTCAACGATGGCATTTCCTTTGCGGTGAACCAGATCATTCCCATTCTGGATACGCTGGAGATGGCAGCCAACGCCCCCACCACCGACGAGAACTACAAAAAGGGCGTGACCATGACGCTGGACAAGGCCGCCAAGGCGCTGGATGCCCTCCATGTGGAGGAGATCGAGGCGCTGGGCAAGCCCTTTGATCCCAACTTCATGAATGCAGTGCAGCAGATCCCCGCCCCGGACGGACAGGAGAGCGGCACCGTCATCACGGTCTACCAGAAGGGCTACAAGCTGGGCGATAAGATCGTCCGCCATGCGACCGTTGTAGTGGCCGAATAACAAAGCAGAAACCGAAAGGGTTTTGAATATAACATCCGCTTACAAACATTTGAGCATCACATAAACAATAAGATTTGTTCTTTCGAGAGGAGTTTTCATTATGAGTAAGATCATTGGTATCGACCTTGGTACTACCAACAGCTGCGTGGCTGTCATGGAGGGCGGCGAGCCCGTTGTTATCGCAAACTCTGAGGGTGCACGCACCACCCCGTCTGTGGTCGGCTTTACCAAGACCGGCGATCGTCTGGTGGGTCAGGTCGCAAAGCGTCAGGCCATCACCAACCCTGAGAACACCGTTGCTTCCATCAAGCGCTTCATGGGCACCGACCACAAGGTGACCCTGAACGGCAAGGAGTACACTCCCCAGCAGGTCAGCGCCATGATCCTGCAGAAGCTGAAGGCTGATGCCGAGGCTTATCTGGGCGAGCCTGTTACCGAGGCTGTCATTACCGTTCCTGCCTACTTCAACGACAGCCAGCGTCAGGCTACCAAGGACGCAGGCACTATTGCAGGCCTGAACGTCAAGCGTATCATCAACGAGCCTACTGCCGCTTCTCTGGCATATGGCATCGATAAGGAAGAAGACCAGAAGATCATGGTCTACGATCTGGGCGGCGGCACCTTCGATGTGTCCATCATCGAGATGGGCGACGGCGTTACCGAGGTTCTGGCCACCAACGGTGATACCCATCTGGGCGGCGATGACTTCGATGAGCGCATCATCAACTGGATGGCAGATGCTTCCAGACCGAGAACGGCATCGACCTGCGCAAGGACAAGATGGCTGCGCAGCGTTTGAAGGAAGCTGCGAGAAGGCAAAGATCGAGCTGTCCAGCGCAATGAGCAGCCAGATCAACCTGCCCTTCATCACCGCCGATGCTACCGGCCCCAAGCACTTGGATATGACCCTGACCCGCGCAAAGTTCAACGAGCTGACCGCTGATCTGGTCGATCGCACTATGGGCCCCGTCCGCAAGGCTCTGCAGGATGCAGGCCTGCGTCCCTCTGACCTGAAGAAGGTCCTGATGGTCGGTGGTTCCACCCGTATCCCCGCTGTCTACGATGCAGTCAAGAAGGAACTGAACTGCGAGCTTCAAGGGCATCAACCGATGAGTGCGTGGCTGTGGCGCTGCCATTCAGGCGGCGTGCTGCAGGGCGATGTCAAGGGTCTGCTGCTGCTGGATGTCACCCCGCTGAGCCTGGGCATTGAAACTCTGGGCGGCGTGTGCACCAAGATCATCGACCGCAATACCACCATCCCCACCCACAAGAGTCAGGTGTTCTCCACCGCTGCAGACAACCAGCCCTCTGTTGAGGTCAACGTTCTGCAGGGCGAGCGTGAGTTCGCACGCGACAACAAGAGCCTGGGTGTCTTCCATCTGGACGGCATCGCTCCGGCTCCCCGTGGTGTGCCTCAGATCGAAGTTACCTTCGATATCGATGCAAACGGCATCGTGAAGGTCAGCGCAAAGGATCTGGGTACCGGCAAGGAGCAGAACATCACCATTACCGCTTCCACCAACATGTCCAAGGAGGACATTGACAAGGCTGTGAAGGAAGCTGAGCAGTTTGCTGCCGACGATAAGAAGAAGCGTGAAGAGGTCGATATCCGCAACGGTGCCGACCAGATGGTGTTCCAGACCGAGAAGATGCTGAAGGAGAACGGCGACAAGCTGCCCGCCGACGTGAAGAGCGAGGCCGAGAGCAAGCTGGCCGACCTGAAGACCGCTGTTCAGTCCGGCAACGTGGACGACATCAAGCAAAGCAGGAGCTCTGAGCCAGGTGTTCGAGAAGATGTATCAGGCAGCCGCTGCCGCACAGCAGGCCGCCGGTGCACAGCCCGGCCCCGACGCAGGTGCAAACAACCAGCAGAAGCCGGGTGATGACGGCGTTGTGGATGCCGACTTCAAGGAAGTCTGATAAAAAACACAGCAGTGTGTGCCCGGCCAAACCGGCGGACGCACGCGTGGAATAGCAAAAGCCGCTCCGGTTTTGCCGGAGCGGCTCTTGCTGGTTATAGAGCGAGGAACCAACCGGGGCGTTTCCCGGATCAAACGTTCCCGGAGAGGTGAGTGGATATGGCACAGGAAAAGCGTGATTACTACGAAGTGCTGGGGGTATCCAAGACTGCGACCGATGCCGAGATCAAAAAGGCATACCGCAAGCTTGCAATGAAATACCACCCGGACTATAACCCCGGCGATAAGGATGCCGAGGAAAAGTTCAAGGAAGTAAACGAAGCAAACGAGGTGCTTTCGGACCCGAAGAAGCGCCAGCTGTACGACCAGTACGGCTTTGCAGGTGTTGACCCTGCCTATGCAGCACAGAACGGCGGCGGCCCCGGTGCGGGCGGCTTTGGCGGTTTTGGCGGCGACGGCGGTGGATCTGGGCGGACATTTTCGGCGATATCTTTGGCGGCGGCTTCGGCGGCTTTGGCGGTTCGTCCCGTCAGGCGAACCCCAACGCACCGCGCAAGGGTCAGGATATCCGCGTGCGCATCACCCTGAGCTTTGACGAGGCCGTGCACGGCTGCAAGAAGAACATCACCATCACCCGCCAGCAGGAGTGCACCGAGTGCCACGGCAGCGGCTGTGCCGCCGGCTCCAGCCCCGAGACCTGCCCGGACTGCGGCGGACGCGGCTTTGTCATCCGCCAGCAGCGCACCCCCTTTGGCGTGATGCAGACCCAGCAGCCCTGCTCCCGCTGCGGCGGCAAGGGCAAGCTGGTCAAGAATCCCTGCAAGGTCTGCCATGGCAGCGGCAAGGTGGCTGCTAAAAAGACGCTGGAGGTGTCCATTCCCATGGGCATCGACGACGACCAGAGCTTTGCACTGCGCGGCATGGGCGATGCCGGTGCAAACGGCGGTCCTGCCGGTGATGTGATCGTCATGGTCACGGTGCGCCCCAGCGAGGTGTTCCAGCGCGATGGCTACGATGTGTGGGTCACCGTGCCCATCACTTACAGTCAGGCCGTGCTGGGCGACACCGTGCAGGTGCCCTCCATTGACGGCAAGGTGGAGTACACCGTGCCCGAGGGCACCCAGAGTGGCACCACCTTCCGCCTGCGCGGCAAGGGCATCCAGTACCTGAATGGCCGCGGCCGCGGTGATATGTACGTCAAGTGCGAGGTGGAGATCCCCAAGAAGCTGAACAAGACCCAGCGGGAGGCCCTGAAGAAGTTCGAGGGCACCCTGAAAGAAGAAAACTACGAAAAACGCAAGGGCTTCTTCAAAAAGCTGAAGGACATGTTCAACAACTGAGACTGAAAACCGCATGACATAAAAAGCGGCGGCACTTCCCAAACGGGAGGTGCCGCCGCTTTTGCTTTTCAGAACAGAGACCGGGACTTAGTTGCCGAAGATCAACAGGGCGTTGGGCACAAGGCCGATGATGGTTGCGCAGGAACCAATGAACCAGAAGCTGCAGCCGATGTCATGGATGGTGTTCGTGGGGCTTTTTTCAGCATGGGCAACCAGAGCGTTCATGCCGTTTTCCACCCAGTTGGAGTTGATATTTGCCTTGCGGTAATCGTGGATGGCAGAAACAGCCTTGTACCAGCCGTACAGCGGGAACCATGCCATGGCGGCTTCCACAACACCTACGCCGCCCTCGGTGTAGGTCATTTCTTCGCAGGACAAAACATTGTATGCAGCAGGATAAGTAATGGCGTTCGTCATAAAGCAAAACTCCTTTTTTAGGTTTGATAAAAAAGCGGCGGCTCTTCCGTTGAAGAGCCGCCGCAAAAAGCCCTTTGGTGTACTCCTGAAAATTAGAAGTAGATGATGCCCAGAGACATAACGCAGAAAGGCCAAAGCTGCTGATGGTCGATGCAGCATTCCAGAAGATCATGCCGGCATGGTAGAAGGTGTTGGTCACATTGCCCTTGCAGTCGGCTTTGATATCGCTCCAGACGTTGGATACCCAGTTGTCGTGATCCTTCTTGCGTGCTTCACGGCAGGTGTTGATGCCGATAACCGTAGCGTAGCCGGGCCACAGCCATGCAGCGACAGCCTGACCGACGGTAGCACCGCCTTCGGTGTAGGTCATTTCTTCGCAGGACAGAACGTTGTAGGAAGCAGGCATCATGATTTTGTTTTCCATAATAACACTCCTTTGAATCAAAGCTATCCAGACAGTGCAAGATCGCACTGTTTAAAACCCAAAAATAAACCGGGATATGCGCTTGGAGATCGTTCTCATAAAGCAGGGCGCGCCGCCGCATGACGCGAGTAGTTGCTTGCAGGAAAAGAAAAGCAGTGCTGTTCTCTGCAGGCAAAAGACCGTTCAGACGGTATACAGTGCTCAGGCAGCCGATTTCTTATTTCTGCTTGATGAAAGCCCGCGGCCCTCTATGGCGGAAAAGGCCGCGGGTAAAGGGGTCTTTGGTCTCTCCGGACGGATCTTATGAGCAGGGTCAGAGCAGGACGATGGCAGCATTGACCAGAAAACCAACGCCGGTAGCGCTGGTCGCGGTGACCCAGACGATGCGTCCCAGATCACGCAGCATGTTCTGCGCACTGGAATCCATATCGCGGCTCAGAGCATCCAGACCGGTATCCAGCCAGTCGTTGGGGTGGCTCTTGCGGTAGTTGCGCATGGCGGTAACACCCATGTACCAGCCAATGGGCGGAATCCAGTTCAGCAGAGCTTCCGTAAAGGTAGCACCGCCCTCGGTGTAGGTCATCTCTTCGCAGGAAAGAACGTTGTAGGAAGCAGGCATCATGATCTTGTTTTCCATAATAACACTCCTTTGAATCAAAGATCGTATCAGCACATTCTATGCACTGTTCACACCAGATCGAACCATCGATGAAGAGCAACTGCTCTATATCGCCATTGTACAACACCCGTTGATTTTTTGCAAGGGTGAATGGGCAGAGTGCGCAAAAACTGGAGAGACTTCCGAAAAGAACTGGAAAAATTTGTGAAAAAAGACTGCAATAATTTGACATAAAAACAACAGCGCCCTTTCCTTTGCGGAAAAGGCGCTGCCATGTTTACCCGGCCACACCGGCACGGTAGAGGTACGGGTCGCTCTTGAAGCTGTCAAAACTGTAGAGCACCAGGATCTGGTCATAATCGTTATCCGCGATCAGCTGATCCAGACCGTAGTTGTAGTTGCGGAAGTCCACCACATCGATCTGGGCGTAGTTTGCGGTCAGGTAGGGTGCAAAGCAGTTGGCGTAGCTGTCCTTGATCACCAGAATGCGCCCGATGCCGTCGCCTTCAATGCGGCTCAGGCCGTTGTTGCCATGCAGGAACATGGCGTACTTATCGTACACGTTCAGCTTGTCCGTGTCGTACAGGCCGGTGGTCTGGCCGTCTGCGGGCTGACCTGCAGCGGTGACATTATAGATGGTCAGGCTGTTCGGCAGGTCGTAGTAGGTGATAGTATCCGGCACGGCATTCCATGTGCGGGCCTTGGAGTAGTGGGTGCCGTAGAAATTTTCGGCGGTCAGAGCCGTGTGCGCGGCGGGGTCGAAGGGGGTCAGGCCCAGCGTACCGCACAGCTGCTGGTAGGCGTAGTATGCGCCAAGGCTCGTCCAGTGATGGTCGGTGCGGTAGTAGATATATTCGTCCTTGTGTTCGGCAAGGGTCTGCCGCACATCCACAAAGCGTCCTCCGGCGGCCTGTACGGCAGCGGAAAGCTGGTCGAGATAGGCATCCTCGTCCAGCAGCGGCGCGTTTGCAGGCACGTTTTCCGGGTAAATGACCGATGCTGCCGGGGCCAGCAGCACATCCACCTTACCCGGGTGGCGCTGGCACAGTGCTTCCACGGCGGCGGTGTTCTTGGGCAGGGTGCGATTCTCGCTGTCCAGCAGGCTGAAGGTGCGGGGGAACATCATGTGCTCTTTGCCCAGCAGGATGCCGCCGTTCTGCTCCTTCTGCAGCAGGGTGGTCTCCACTACGCTCTGCAGGCTGATCCACTCATCGCGGCCGAACACCTGATCCTTCACGTACTTTGTGTAGGCGGTAAAGTAGCTGTTCAGCCCCTTGGCGGAAAGCTGGGTCAGCGCCGGGCGCTGAGAAAGGGTGGTGTTTTCCATCTCGCTGTAGGCGCGGTCCGGTGTAATAAGGTCCAGTGCGAACAGACCAAGAAAGAACAGGCTGAACACCACCAGCACCGGGTAGTGCAGGAGCGAGGAAGATTTTTTGGAATGCTTGTCCATCTTCACGCCTCCTTAAAAGTTGAAATAGAGAAACGGGCTGTTGGTGCTGCCCACCACATAGGCGGTGGAGACCACCAGCAGCGCCAGAATGGCGGCACAGCGGGTGACGGCATTCTTTTTGAGCAGGTTCCAAATCTTTTCAATGAACGGGGTGCAGCAGAGGATGCTGACCACCAGCAGCACACCGTAGTTGCGCAGGAAGTACAGCGGCGAAACACCGCCGGAAGGAACGAACAGCTTGTGGAACAGCAGACCGAAGCTTACGCCCGTGTCGTTGCCCACGAACATGGCCCAGCCCACCACAACGAGGAACAGGGTGTAGATGTGGGGCCACACTCTGCCCTTTTGCAGGTGGGGCAGCAGGAACAGCTTTTCTACAGCCAGCAGCACAAAGTAGTACAGGCCCCAGCAGATAAAGTTCCAGTTCGCGCCGTGCCAGATGCCGGTGAGCAGCTCCACCACGAACAGGTTGAAGATCTGGCGCTTCAGGCCCTTGCGGTTGCCGCCGAGAGGGATATACACATACTCCCGGAACCAGCCGGAAAGGGTCATGTGCCAGCGCCGCCAGAACTCGGTGATGGATGCGGAGATATAAGGGTAGTTGAAGTTTGCGGGGAAGTCGAAGCCCAGCATCTTGCCCATGCCAATGCCCATCATGGAGTAGCCGGAAAAGTCAAAGTAGAGCTGCAGGCTGTAGGCGATGATGCCCAGCCACACCAGCGGGGTGGATGCATTGGCAAGGCCCACAAAGGTGGTGGAAGGCTGTCCGCAACGCCGATGATGTCGGTCCACAAAGCGCCGATGGCATCCGCCAGCAGCACCTTTTTGGCAAGGCCAAAGGTGAACAGGGTCATGCCCTCTTCGAGCTGCTGCAGGCTGTAGCGGTGCCGGTATACGTGCAGCTGGTTCGAGACATCGCGGTATTTCACGATGGGGCCGGCGATCAGCTGAGGGAACATGACCACATAGGCACCAAAGTCGATGATATTACGCTCTGCCTTTACATCCCGGCGGTAAACATCGATGGAGTAGGAAAGGGTCTGGAAGGTGTAAAAGCTGATGCCCAGCGGCAGAGTGCCAATGCCCTGGATCTCGGCAAAGGCGGTGCCCAGCAGCGTTTGCGCTGCGCAGCACAAAGTTTGCGTATTTGAAGTAGAACAGCATCCCAAGGCTGCCAATGAGGGCCACCAGCAGAAATGTCCTGCGCAGGGCCGGCTTTTGGTCGAAGTGCTCGATGCACAGGCCGCTGATGTAGTTGATGAGGATGAGGCCACCATGACCGGGAAAAACCGTACCTCGCCCCAGCAGTAGAACACCAGACTGCAGAGGAACAGCACGGTGTTCTTGAGCTTTGCGGGTGCAAGGTAATACAGCGCCAGCGTGATGGGCAGAAACCGGAACAGAAAGATGATGGTGCTGAAAACCAAAGCGTCAGCCTCCTTTTAGCCGAAAAAAGCCGATGCCGCAAATGGCACCGGCCTTGGGTGGATCCAGATTCAGTCTGCCAGTGCGCTGTCCACGGCGCTGTCCAGATCGGCAGTGCACTCGTTGGATGCGATCACCATGACAATGGTGTTGCCCTTGAAGGCGATGACGGCGTTCTCCACGTTATCCTGCGCCTGAGCAAACTCGGCGTAGTTGCCGTAGAAGGCCACCTGATCCTGCTGGTAGGAAGCCAGCTGGTTGGCTACGTCCTCGGCCTTGCCGTCGCAGCTTCGAGCACCAGCACCAGACCGGCATCGCCATTGTCGTTGCTCTTCACGCCCTTGTAGCTTACCACATCATCTGCCTGCAGACCGAAATCGTACTCAATGTTCATGGCTGCGATCTCGAACTGGTTGGAGATGGGGTCGGCTTCCAGCAGAGCATTGAAAACACCGTCCAGTGCATCAGAGCCGTTCTCGGCAGCATTGTCCACAACAGCGGATGCGGCGGCGCTGGAAGCGGGAGATTCCGCAGCAGCGGTGGAAACGGAGGAGGGAGCGGCCGAAGAGCTGGCGGAACCGCCGCAGCCGGTAAGAGCGACAGCAGCCAGCGCGCCGGTGAGAGCAATTGTAAAGATTTTTGTGCGATTTATCATAAAATATTCCTTCTTTTGTTCAAAACATTTTTGCAGCTGCCCAAAGCGGTCCAGCATCAGGGCAGACTATTGTTATCTTACCATAACTGTGTGCAAAATGCAACGAAAAGCCCCTCGGTTTTACGGATTTTTAACCGGTGATCTTCTCCCCTGCGGCAAGCTTCTGCAGCACGGCAACGGCATCCTCAAAGCACAGGCCGCTCTGCTGGATCAGGGCCGCATTTTCCGGCCCCACATAGCGCCAGTGCCACGGCTCGTAGGTGATCTCGGTAACGGCTTCTGCGTTTTTGGGGTACCGCAGGATGAAGCCGTATTCCACGGCATGGGCGCTCAGCAGCGGAAGGCTCGGTGTTTTCAAAGCCCTCGGTCAGGTCGGTGTGCTCCGGGCTGTTCAGGTCGGCAGCAAGACCGCAGTTGTGCTCCGAGTAGCCCGGCGGGTTCACGATATTTGCCGCCTGCTTTTTCGCTTCGGCTTCGCTCAGGCCCTTATTGCGGAAATACTGGGTCTTTTGGTCGTAGAGGTTCTTCTGGTAGTCCACGCTGCGGTAGCCGCTCTGCATCCAGATGGTCACGCCGTCCTTTGCGGCGGCGGCCTGCATGGCGAGGAACGCATCGGCGGCTTCGGTCTGCAGGGTCTTGTTCACAGCGGTGGCCGAGCCGCACGCCTTGGTGGTAAAGGTATGATCGTCCGGCATTTTGTTCGTGTGGTTCACCAGCACCATGCGGGGATCATCCAGAATGGCCTGCGCCTGCCGGGCGGTCAGCAGACTGCTTTCTGCCTCTGATGCTGCCGAGCGCTGGACGTGGAAGTTGCCGAGGCGGCAGGCACAGCGGAACGGCTGTGCAGCACGAACGAGGCCCCGCCCACGGCAATGCAGGCCACGACGGTAACGGTGAGCACGCGCCGCACGGCGGGCCGCAGATGGCGGCGGTGATGAGGATGGACAGACGGATTCATCTGGAATACCTTCTTTCCGGTGGATGTGCATAGAGTTTGCTTCCTATGGGCAAGCGTATGCCCGGAGGGGAAACAATATGAAAATGACAGCACAGGAATATGCGCGCCGGGTGCGGCGCATCGGGCCGCACTCGCCTTTGGGGCTGGACTGCCTGTGGGCTTTTGGCGTGGGCGGCGGCATCTGCCTGCTGGGCGAAGTGCTGCGCCAGAGCTATCTTGCCATGGGCGTGGAAGCCGACCTTGCCGGCACCCTGACCAGCTGCAGCCTGATCGTGCTCTCAGCGGTGCTTACCACGCTGGGCTGGTACCAGAAGCTGGCCGCAAAAGCCGGGGCCGGGTCGCTGGTGCCCATCACAGGCTTTGCCAATGCGGTGGTCAGCGCGGCATCGAGTTCAAGGCCGAGGGACGGGTGCTGGGTACCGGGGCCAAGATGTTCACCATTGCCGGGCCGGTGATCGTGTACGGCACGCTGGCGGCGGTGGTGTACGGCGCGGTGCTGTGGGTGCTGGGCATGGCGGGTGTGCCTGTGCTGTCATAAACACGGGCAAGTGTGCCGTAAGATTGCAGCATGATGTTATTATACAACATTTTATGGAACGTTTTTCATCTATTTTCCACGAAGGAGAAATTTTGCCTATGACGGTCCGGTGCGGGGATACCCTGCTGTTCCAGACACTGCCGGTGATCGCTGCGGGTGCAGCGGTGGGCGGCAAAAAAGAGAGCGAAGGCCCGCTGGCGGCAGAGTTCGACGAGCTGAGCGCAGACAATCGCTTTGGCCAGTCCAGCTGGGAAGCTGCGGAAAAATACCTGCAGCTGCGTGCCGCGCGGCTGTGCCTGCAAAAGGCGGCGCTTCCGCAGGAAAGGTGCAGCTGGCCCTTGCCGGGGATCTGCAGGCCCAGTGCACGGCATCCAGCTATGCCATGCGGGAGCTGGGCGTGCCCTTTGCCGGGCTGTTCGGGGCCTGCAGCACCATGGCCGAGGGCCTTGCGCTGGGCGCTGCTCTGTGCGAGGGCGGTGCTGCGCGCAATCTGCTGGCCATGGCTTCCAGCCACTTCTGCGCGGCAGAGCGGCAGTTCCGCACGCCGCTGAGCTACGGCGCGGTGCGGCACGCCCACGGCCCAGTGGAGCTGCCACCGCTGCCGGATGCTGCCTTTTTGCAGCCGCAGGGCGAAGGCGTTGGCATTGCCGCTGCCACCTTTGGCCGTGTGCAGGATTATCAGGTAAAGGACATCAACAATATGGGGGCTGCCATGGCCCCGGCAGCAGCTTCCACCCTGCTGCACTATTTTAAGGATACCGGCACCGAACCGCAGGAGTTCGACTGCATCTATACCGCGACCTTGGCAGGTGGGCAGTCAGCTGCTGAGGGAGCTGCTGGCCGCAGAAGGCTTGCTGATCAAAAACCATGTGGACTGCGGGTGCATCCTGTTCGATGCAAACGAGCAGAGCGTAAAGAGTGGCGGCTCCGGCCCGGGCTGCTGCGCGGCGGTGCTGTGCGGGCACATCCTGCCGCGCCTGCGCCGGGGCAGCCAGAAGCGGGTGCTGTTCACAGCCACCGGGGCCTGATGAGCCAGACCACCTTTTTGCAGAAGGAGACCATCCCGGCGGTGGCGCATCTGGTGGAGCTGCGTGCGCCGGAAAAGGAGAAGTAAGATGAACTATTTCTGGGCTTTCTGTGTGGGCGGGGCCATCTGCGTGGCGGGACAGCTGCTCATCGACCTGACCGGCCTGACCCCGGCCCGCATCCTGACTGGATATGTGGTGGCGGGCGTGGTGCTTTCGGCCATTGGGTGGTATGCCCCGCTGGCCGAGTTTGCCGGGTGCGGGGCCACGGTTCCCCTGCTGGCTTCGGCCATCTGCTGGCAAAGGCGTGCGCACCGCGCTGCAGGAAGAAGGTGCTGTGGGCATCCTCACCGGCGGGCTGACCGCCGCTGCGGCCGGTGTTACCACCAGCCTTGTGTGCGGCGTGGTGTGCAGCTGGGTGGGCAAAAGTCACGACCAGAACTGAAGAAGAAATACACCAGAACATTGTCACTTTGTCCGCCACCCTTCGCCCTGTTTTTCCACCGCACTGCGGTAAACTGTGCAAAACAGGAGACTAACTATTAAAAGTCAAGCCCCAAAATGAAAAAATCCGCCAACCGACCGCTGCCCCTGACAAACAGCATTCAAATGCTGGAATCAGAGCAGCGAGGGCGACGGAGAAAACAGCAAAGCAAGCCCAGCCAGCCCTCGCACAAACAGGATAGCATTTGAATGCTTCGGTTCGTTAAGGGTTCGCTGCGCCAGCTAAGTTTCTGTTGGAATTAGCTCAGGCTCAGGAGAAAATCATGCAGCTGCAAGATATGCTTTCCCGGATTTCTGTAAGGCATAAATCAACCGAACGAGTTTCTTCATGGCATGGGACAGGGCAACATTGTAGTGTTTCCTTCGGCACGTTTTTGGCAAGGTATTCAGCAAAGACAGGATCCAGTAGCAGACGTACTTGGTTGCGTTGTAAAGGCATGTCGCAGGTAGCGGGAGCCACGTTTTTTCCATGTGAGCATAGCAGTTCGTGAGTTTTCCGGACTGGTATGTAGATGGAGAGCAGCCAGCGTAAGCAAGAATTTTGTCAGGAGAACTGAAATTGGAGAAATCCCCGATTTCTGCAAGGATCACAGCAGCGGAGTTTACTCCCATGCCGGGAATCGAGAGAATTGGTGGATTGAGCTCATCTATGATTTTCTGAATAGAATCTTCAATTTCGTCGATCTCGGAGGCAAGTTCTTGAATGAGTTTAATGGTATGCTTCAATTCCAAAGATTTGGCAGGCATGACAGAGCCAATAGAAGCTCTGGCTGCCTCTCGAATCTGGATGGCTTTCTCTTTTCTGTAGCGTCCTTTGGACGCTGTTGTAAGAAGGTTTGTCAGCTTGGTAAGATGGACTTCTGAAATTTGCTTTGCACCGGGATATTCGCTGAGAAGTGCGTAGATTGAAGTGCCATGGATAGACGAAACAAGCCCTTCCAATTCGGGAAACAGAATCGTAGCCAATCTGGACACCGACTGCTTTAGTTTAGCGCGTTCCTGAACTTTATCAAATCGGTATCTTGTTAGTGACTTTAACTCTTCGTTGTGGTATGCTGTATCCGTGTAGGACTTGAGGTCTACATCGGACAATAGCATAGTTGCAATCGTTCTTGCATCCACACGATCGGTTTTGGTTT
>ENA-OQCS01000976-OQCS01000976.1-human-gut-metagenome-genome-assembly--contig:-NODE-976-length-15439-cov-1.809235_pt1 | contig 15439 bp, 22 predicted proteins | sample MGYA00242757_ERZ504575 | MGnify/ENA primary metagenome ERZ504575 (study PRJEB26092, sample SAMD00036297) | human gut metagenome | host: Homo sapiens | study: EMG produced TPA metagenomics assembly of...
TCTCTTTCAAAGGGTACTACGGAACCGTCACCTTTGGGACCGATGTTCAGCAGGAAGTTTCCGCCATGGGAAACTACATTGATCAGGCTGCGTAGTTTTTCCATCGCTTTGGTGTGAACGTCCCCCCTTTTCTGCCAGGAACGGTAGCTCCAGGTTTCATCGAACATGGAAGCTGCTGTTTGCCATGCGGTCTGCAAGGAGCCTTCGGGGTATGTGTTGTCTGCCATGACACTGAAGTCATACTGATCGTTGCCCAACCGGCCGCTTACCATACAGTCTGGTTGCAATCTGTGCACCAGTTGATACAGTTCCTTGCTTTGTTCAGGAGTGTTGGAACCCATGTCAAACCAAGTTCGGAGATGGGACCGTAGTTGGTCAACAGTTCGGTAACTTGGGCTTTGGTGAATTCATGATGCTGTGGGGTGATGAAATCACAGTTATGGCTGGAGATAGGATAGCTTGTGGAAAATGCCAGTCTATCAGTGAGAAATAGATGCCGAAGTTGATTCCGCCACGTTTGCAAGCTTCCGCCATCTCTTTTATGAAGTCGCGCTTGCCGGGGGTGGCATCGTATGAATTATAGTCGGTGGTGGCTGTACGGAACATACAGAAACCGTCGTGATGCTTGGTGGTAATGATGATGGAGCGCATACCGGCTTCTTTGGCCAGTGACACAATAGCGTCTGCATCGAACAGGGTGGGATTGAAACGCAGAGCGGTATCTCCATACCAATCACTGAAGATTCCCGCAAACGACTGGATTTGTTCACTGTATCCTCGGGTGACGGGGCTGCCTTCCCATACGCCTCCCAGTTCGGAATAAAGACCGAAGTGGATGAACATGGAATACTTGTTTTGATGCCATTTCTCAAATGCTTCTTTCGAGATTTGGGCGGTTACACCCAGCTGATGACGCAAGCCATGATGAAGGTTAGTAATTTTTTCATGATTGTAATTAGTGGTTAACTGAATGAATATATTGCATAATTTCTGTTTGCTGGTCGGGATGGAACCAAACGATGTCTTTGTCTCGTTTGAACCAGGTCATCTGTTTACGAGAGTAGATACGGGAATTTTGTTTGATTTTCCCGATAGCGAATTCCAATGTCCATTCTCCATCCAGATACTTGAATATTTCTTTGTATCCTACGGTATTGAGCGAGTTCAGATGCCGGAAAGGATATACCTGCCGGGCTTCTTCCAACAAGCCGTCCTGCATCATGATGTCCACGCGGCGGTTGATGCGGTCATACAATTCTTCGCGGTCGCGAGTTAGTCCTATCTTGATGATGCGGAAAGGGCGTTCCTTGTGAGTGCGGGTACGAAAAGAAGTATAAGTTTTTCCAGTCATGTAGCATATTTCCAATGCATGTATTACTCGTTTGGGATTTTTCAGATCCACTATTTTGTAATACTCGGGGTCCAGCAGCTTTAGTTCGGCGCAAAGAGTGTCCAGTCCTTTTTGTTCGTAACGGTGTAGCATCAGCTGGCGTGTTTCGTTGTCTACAGTGGGGATATCATCTATGCCTTTGCAGATGGCATCTATATACATCATGGAACCTCCGGTCAGTATTACAGTGTCATGGTTTTGGTACAGGATTTCCAGTTGTGCTAACACATCTGCTTCGTATTGTGCGGCGCTGTAATAATCTGTTAGTTGTAATGTTCCGACAAAGTAATGAGGAACACGCGCCAGTTGCTTGGGAGTAGGGGCGGCAGTTCCTATCTTCAGGTCTGCATATAATTGGCGTGAATCTGCCGAGACAATGGAAGTCCGGAAGTGTTCGGCAATGGAAAGGCTTAGTTCGGTCTTTCCTACACCGGTAGGCCGATAAGGACGATAAGGGTGTCAGGCATGGTGTTTATAAAAAGAGAGGGGCAGACGTTTAACGTCCGCCCCCGTTAAGATTAATAGTTTTCTTGCTCATAAGGGTCCGGTGAGGAGCACCGCCCATATCAAATCCTTCGGGATCAAAGTCTTCCATATCGAAGTCTTGATCACCATAAAAATTCTCGTCTATATCCAGATTTCCGCTATTGCTTTTTGCCATCATTTCGTCAAGTCGACGGTTTGTTTAGGGGCTTCTCCAGCTTTGCGCGAACATACTGCTTTGTCAAGGTCTTTGCCGGTGATGATTTCCGATAGTTCAATGAAAAACACTCGTTCTGCCAGCGGGTCGAATACATACAGCAATTTTTGCTTTTCGTCTTCCACCAAATCACTCAAGCGGGTTTCTCTCATGATGTAGCTGTCTTCTTCCGAACTGCTTCCCATATCTTCCAGTGTGATTTCCTGGTCTTTCTCCCAGTCGTCATCACAAATGAAGAAAGAGGTCATCTGGTCATCTTTATATCCTGCCGCTTTCAATATCGCTTCGTGCAAATCAAAGAAAGTTGCTTCCGAGTCTATCTTTATTTCTCTTATAAATCATCGACTTCATCAGAGATTAGTGTAAATCTGTAAATCATATATTTATACTGTATATACTATATAACTTTTTTTCGTGCAGTAAAGTTAATAAAAACTTTGTTATCTGATGATACCTCTTTGAGAATTTTCTATGAAAGAAATAATATATTCTATTTTCTTTGCTCATAGGTATTTTCTTTGCGTACTTGTTCCAAGGCATCGGTAACGTTCATACCATTTTGATAAATAATGCGATAGGTGTTGTGTATATTCTCTATTAGTTCATTAGAGAATCCGCGGCGGCGGAGTCCTACGATATTGATTCCTGCGTAGGCAATGGGTTCGCGCCCTGCTATAATATAAGGAGGAATGTCCTTGCTGAAACGTGAACCGCCCTGTACCATTACATAACCGCCTACCCGGCAGAATTGGTGCATCAATACGGCGCCGCTGATAATGGCGTTATCATCAATGATAATTTCACCTGCCATCTTGGTGGCATTGCCTATGATGCAACCGCTGCCTATGATGGCATCATGTGCTACGTGTACCCCTTCCATCAACAGGTTGTTACTGCCCACTATGGTTTTGCCTTTAGCCGCTGTACCACGATTGATGGTTACATTCTCGCGAATGGTGTTGTTATCACCTATTTCGGCAGTCGTTTCTTCACCGCGGAATTTCAAATCCTGGGGAATAGCGCCTATAACAGCTCCCGGAAAAATGGTGTTGCCGTTCCCTATGCGTGAGCCATACAGTATATTGGCGTTAGGCATGATTGTGTTGTTATCGCCGATAACTACATTCTTGTCGATAAACACAAAAGGACCGATTTCTACATTCTCACCAATTCTTGCCTCGGGATGTATATATGCTAATGGACTAATCATGTTGTTTTTTTTAGTGGTTATTTTATTTTTTACTATTTGTGCCATAAACTCGGCTTCGCAGACTACTTTCTCGCCTACAAACACATATCCTTTCATTGTGGAGATGCCCCGGCGGATAGGAGCCAACAATTCAACACGGAACAATAAAGTGTCTCCCGGCACTACTTTCTGACGGAACTTCACTCCGTCTATCTTCATGAAGTAGGTGGAGTACCTTTCGGGTTCATCCACTGAGTTCAAAACAAGCAGACCGCCGCATTGTGCCATGGCTCTACTTGAAGTACACCAGGCATGACAGGTTCCTGCGGAAAATGTCCCTGGAAGAAAGGTTCGTTGGCTGTTACATTTTTCACACCGACAATGTGGTTCGCGCCGATGGCAACGACTTTGTCCACCAACTGGAACGGATAACGGTGCGGGAGCAGCTCGCGAATGCGGTTTACGTCCATGATGGGGGATTCATTGCAGTTATAGGATGGGGCCTGTATTTCGTGAAGTTTGATTTCTTTGCGTATTTGGCGGGCAAACTTGTTATTAATGGTGTGCCCAGGACGGGTGGCGATGATACGGCCTTTGATGGGCTTGCCTATCAGTGCCAAGTCACCGATGATATCCAGTAGCTTGTGACGTGCCGGTTCGTTGTCCCATACCAGAGGGATATGATTGATATAGCCCAGTTTGGTGGCGTCCATGTGGGGAACACCCATGACATCGGCCAGCTTGTCATAATTTTCTTGGCTCATCTCTTTTTCGTAAATTACGATGGCGTTGTCCAGATCGCCTCCCTTGATCAGTCCGGCACCCAGCAATGGTTCTATTTCGCGGACGAATACAAAGGTACGCGCGGAAGCTACCTCGGTGGGGAATTTAGCCATGTCTTCCAGTGTGGCGAACTGATTGGACAGTATTTTAGACTGATAAGAGATCAGTGCGTTCACACTGAAATTTTCGTCCGGAAGAACAATGATGGAAGATCCGGTTTCCTCGTCCCTAAATTCGATTTTTGATTTTATAATATAGTAATCCTTGACAGCATTCTGTTCTTCGATTCCTACACGCTGTATATTTTCTACATACGCTTTAGCACTGCCGTCCAGAATAGGGAATTCGGGACCGCTTACCTGAATCAGGCAGTTGTCTATACCAGCTGCATAAAGAGCTGCCAAAGCATGTTTCTACTGTACTTACTTTTATTCCGTTTTTCATCAGCACAGTGCCGCGGGTAGTATCACCTACGTTTTCTGCTACGGCATCAATTATTGGTTGTCCTTCAAGATCAATTCGTTGGATTTTATACCCGTGGTTGTCCGGTGCAGGATTGAATGTCACCGTCAAGTTTACTCCGGTGTGAAGGCCTTTTCCATTTAAAGAAAAACTGCCTTTTAATGTCTTCTGTTTCAACATGGGGTTTATTTATTTAGTTGTTTTTTTAATTCTTCTATTTCTTTCTGCATGGCGTTCAGTGTGGTGTAAATTTCGGGCAGTTTTTTGTATACTGGCCGATGATTTCATGAAATTCTTGGCATCGATGGCCGGAGTGCCTAGAATTTGCTCGTTGGATTTCACGTTACCGGGAACGCCTGCTTGTGCGCCGATACCTACCTTGTCACCTATCTTAATATGTCCGGCTAGTCCTACTTGTCCGCCAAACATACACCATTCACCTACTTTGGTAGAACCTGCAATACCCACTGTGATGCCATGACAGTGTGGCTTCCTACTTCACATTGTGTGCTATCTGGATCAGGTTGTCCAGTTTCACCCCTTTATGTACAATGGTGGCACCCATGGTGGCACGATCTACGCAAGTATTAGCACCAATCTCCACATTATCTTCTATGATGCAATGCCTATTTGTGGAATTTTTTCGTACTTCGGGAGAAGGTGCGAATCCGAATCCATCAGCACCGATTACGCAGCCTGCATGCAGGTACAGTGGTTTCCTACCAAGCAGTCGTGATAGATGGTGGCATGTGGATAAAGTGTACAATTTATTACCTACTTTGGCATGGCTTCCTACAGTAGCGTGCGGGTGGAGGGAAGTGTTGTCACCAATCTCAGCACCATCGCTACGCAGGCAAACGGAGCGATATATACATCCTTCCCCAACTTCGCAGTGGGGGCAACGTATGCCAGCGGATCTATACCGGTCTTTTTAGGTTTGCTCATTTCATAGAGCGTCAGTAATTTAGCCAGGCTTTCGTAGGCGTTGTCTACCTTGATTAAGGTAGCTTTTACTTCTTGCTCGGGAACGAAATCTTTGTTTACCAACACAATGGTAGACTGAGTATCGTAAATGTAATGAGTATACTTAGGATTTGAAAGAAAAGAAATCGCTCCCGGCACGCCTTCCTCTATTTTAGCAAAAGTATGCACAGTTGCGTTTTCATCGCCAACAATAATTCCCTGGATGTATTCCGCAATTTGTTTAGCTGAGAACTCCATAATACTGTCTAATTCTTTATGTTCTAAATGTTTCAGTTTTGTTACTTGCGTGTTACATGTTAGTGTAAACACATCATTAATTATGCAAATTACGCATTTTTTTTATATATCCGTACAATTCGCTAATTATTTAATGTCCGTCGTTTTCGGAACGCAGGTAACATATATAATATTTCTTGACTTTTCGGGAGAGGAGAGAGATGTTGAGCATATCTGAAGCCTTGGCTATATCACAGGTGCTGCCATCTTTATAGATGATTTCAATACTGTCATCCTCCTTTTTATACATATTGTTTTCTATACTGGATATAGATAGGAAGTATTTTGCTTCTTTTTTGTTGATATTCAGTTGTTTACTTATTCTTAAAAGAATTTCTTCTTTTCGTGCTTTTGTGATGGAAGAGGAGGTTACCTCTACTTTGAATAGTTTCCTGTTAATCATTTCCACGACTCAGAGTGGACAATACCACATCGCTGTGATTGCTCCAAACTTTCAGTGCAGTCCATATGTCATTATCATCTAATTGAATAAAATTTTCAAGACAATCCGGGCTGTTATAAAATTCTTTTTTTATCAATAGAGTGGTATAAAAAGAATCTTAAAGCGGGTGAGGCGAACAGCTCCACGCCACGTAAAGCTAATTCCTTTGCTCGTGTCAGAGTGTTGATCAGCATTTTTTCACTGGCAACGGATGTCTTGTGCAGATATACCTGCCAGTACATCAGGCGGCGGGACATCAGGAAATTTTCGATGGAGTAAATACCTTTAGACTCTACTACCAGGTGATCGTCTTTTACATCAAGCATTTTGATGATGCGGGCGGACCCGATATTGCCTTCGGATACACCGGTATAGAAACTGTCACGCCGCAAATAGTCCAAACGATCCATATCCAATTGGCCGCTGACCAGTTGGTGCAGGAATTTCTTGGGATATTCATCTTTGAATATCTGTATGGCAAGATTGAGTTGACCTTTCATGTCCTTGTTTATTCGTTCCATCAGCATCAAGGAGATTTCTTCATGTGAAACACCTCCTACCAATGTGTTTTCCAGCACATGGGAGAAGGGACCGTGTCCGATGTCGTGTAACAGGATGGCAGCTTGTACGGCTTCCGCTTCGCTGTCAAAGATGAAGTTACCTTTGGCGGTAAGGTGCTTGATCGTTTCGCTCATTAAGTGGAAAGCGCCTAATGAGTGTTGGAAACGGGTATGTTGTGCTCCCGGATATACGGCAGAGGACAGGCCCAGTTGCTTGATGCGGGTAAGACGTTGCAGCAATGGGTGACATACAATGTCATATAGTAACCCCTTCGGGATGTTGATAAACCCGAAGACGGGGTCATTTATAATTTTTCGGTCACTCATGGGGAATGATTATTCAGTGTGCTGATATGCTAATAAACCAATGTACTACGCTATGTATCTACCTGGTAATTTGCATATTAGCACATTGTTTTATTGGCACATTATTTTCTCCATCTGTGCCTGGACTTTCTGAGCTTCTTGTCCTGCTACAGTCGCAAAATTCTCAGTTTTATCCGCATAGATAATGGCACGGCTTGAATTAACAATAAGTCCACAGGTACTATTCATGCCATATTTGCAGACTTCCTCTAGAGAACCTCCTTGTGCACCGATTCCAGGTACAAGCAGGAAGTGGTTGGGGACAATTTTACGGATGTCTTCGAAAGCACGTCCTTGTGTGGCGCCTACTACATACATCATGTTTTCATCGTTGGCCCATTCTTGTGATTTGCGCAATACTTTTTCGAAAAGGCGTTCGCCGTTGGTGTCTTCGGTCAGCTGGAAGTCGTGGGAACCCTTGTTGCTGGTAAGTGCTAGCAGGATTACCCATTTGCCTTCGTAACTCAGGAAGGGAGTCACGCTGTCTTCACCCATGTAAGGAGCTACGGTGACTGAGTCAATGTCCAGCTCTTCAAAGAATGTGCGGGCATACATAGCCGAAGTGTTTCCAATATCGCCACGTTTGCATCGGCAATGATGAATTGGTCGGGATAGTTTTCCTTGATGTAGGATACAGTCTTTTCGAAAGCGATCCATCCTTTACGCCCATGCTTTCATAAAAGGCCAGATTGGGTTTATAGGCGATGCAATAAGGGGCAGTAGCGTCAATGATAGCTTTATTGAAGGCGAAAATCGGGTCTTCTTCTTTTAACAGATGTTCGGGAATTTTCTTTATGTCGGTATCTAGCCCTACACAGAGGAATGATTTTTTCTTTTGGATATTTTCAAATAATTGTTGCTTGTTCATTATTATATTTACAGTTTATGGTTTACGATATTTTAATTATAATTCGCTCTCTTTCAAACGTTCTGCATTCTCGGCTACAGTCAAATGGTCAATGCAGTCTTGAATGTCCCCATCCATAAAGGCGGCCAAATTGTAAATGGTATAGTTGATGCGGTGGTCGGTGATACGTCCTTGCGGATAATTGTAGGTACGTATTTTTGCCGATCGGTCTCCGGTAGATACCATTGTTTTTCGTTTGCTGGCAATGTCGTCAATGTACTTTTGGTGTTCTTTATCATATATAAAGGTACGCAGGCGAGAAAGGCTCGTTCTTTATTCTTCGGCTGGTCACGGGTTTCGGTACATTCTATCAGGATTTCCTCTACTATTCCGGTGTTGGGGTTCTTCCAGTTGTAGCGCAGGCGTACTCCGGATTCCACCTTATTTACGTTCTGTCCGCCGGCACCACCGCTTCGGAAAGTGTCCCATTTGATTTCCCCTTCGTTAATTTCCACATCAAAAGGCTCGGCTTCGGGTAAAACGGCGACTGATGCGGCTGAAGTATGTACACGTCCTTGGGTTTCGGTGGCTGGTACACGTTGCACACGATGTACGCCCGATTCATATTTCAGAGTGCCATATACTTTATCTCCGGTTACGGAGCAGATAATTTCCTTAAAACCTCCTGCTGCTCCTTCATTGGCGCTGGATACTTCCAGTTTCCAACCTTTTGTCTCGCAGTATTTGGAGTACATACGGAACAGGTCACCTGCAAAAATGGCGGCTTCATCACCTCCCGTACCACGCGTATCTCCAGAATGGCATTTCGGTCATCTTGCGGATCCGCAGGAACGAGTAACAGTTTGATTTCCTCTTCCAGTTCTGGGATGCGGACTTCGCAGAGATTTGCCTCTTCGCGTGCCATCTCTTTCATCTCCGGGTCGGATTCGTTAGTCATGATTTGTTTGGCCTCTTCCAGTCCATTCAGGCATTGTATATATTCTCTACGGGCTTTCATGATGTCATTCAAGTCCTTGTATTCCTTGGTGAGCTTGACATAACGTTTTTGGTCAGCTATGACATTAGGGTCTGTAATGAGGGTGGAAACTTCCTCAAAGCGAGCCACTAACCCGTCTAATTTCTCAAGTAATGTATTATTGTTTTCTGCCATTCTTTTCTAAACATTTATTTGCGACATACCAAGTGAGTAATATCCACCCAAGTATGGCAAGTACTTTTCTTACTGTATATAGTATGTCATGCCAAGTTGTTTCATGACCCCATGCGGTAGAGATGAAATACAACTCGCGTATTGTATCAATCGTAACTAATGAGCATATTATTGCTCCTATGCCATAAAAAAATCTTTTTTTTAATGTAGCATGCTTGGAAGCGTTATTATAATATTGCTTGTCAGTATTTGAATTCTCCAAACTCACTTTTGATAATTAGTTCCTTCTTGTCACTTTCTTCTATACGTCCCACGATCTTCGCGTCAATATTGAATGACTTGCTGATGGCGATCACCTCTTCGGCATGTTCGGGTGAGAGGTAAACTTCCAGGCGGTGGCCCATATTAAATACTTTGTACATTTCTTCCCAATCGGTGCCGCTTTGTTCCTTGATGGTTTTGAACAGAGGGGGAACGGGGAACAGGTTGTCCTTTACTACACGGCAATTGTTTCCTACAAAGTGCAGGACTTTGGTTTGAGCACCGCCTGAGCAGTGAACCATTCCGTGAATTTCAGGTCGGAGCGCATCCAGTAATTTCTTCACTACCGGAGCATAGGTACGGGTAGGTGAGAGTACCAGCTTTCCTGCATCCAGCGGACTTCCTTCTACAGTATCGGTCAGCTTCAAATTGCCACTGTATACTAGTTCTTCAGGTACTGCCTTGTCATAGCTTTCGGGATATTTCTCAGCCAAGTATTTTGCGAACACGTCGTGGCGGGCGCTGGTGAGTCCATTGCTGCCCATGCCTCCGTTGTATTCTTTTTCATAAGTAGCCTGTCCGTAAGATGCCAGACCTATGATGACGTCACCCGGGCGAATATTGGCATTGTTAATGACATCGGTACGTTTCATGCGGCATGTTACGTAGAATCTACGATGATGGTACGAACCAAGTCACCTACATCAGCAGTCTCGCCTCCAGTAGCGTATACGCCTACACCCATTTCGCGAAGTTCGGCCAACAGTTCATCCGTTCCGTTGATGATAGCGGAAATTACTTCACCCGGAACGAGTAGCTTATTACGGCCGATAGTTGATGAAACCAGAATATTATCTACTGCACCTACACACAACAAGTCATCGATGTTCATAATCAGTGCATCTTGTGCAATGCCTTTCCATACGCTTAAATCGCCGGTTTCTTTCCAATACAAATAAGCCAGTGATGATTTGGTGCCTGCACCATCAGCGTGCATAATGTTGCAATATTCAGGATCTCCGCCTAGAATATCGGGGATGATTTTACAAAAAGCTTGTGGAAAAATACCTTTGTCAATGTTCTTAATGGCGTTGTGCACATCTTCCTTGGATGCTGACACACCGCGCTGCATGTATCGTTGATTGCTCATGAGTTATATATTTTATTCAATTGAATGTGCAAAAATAGTTATTATTTTGCTTATAGCCTTGAGTTTTATGAAAATAAAAGAGGAGAAGAGATTTATTCTGTTTCCATATTATTGCCGTTCCTGTTTTAGATTTATTGCTATACTCTTATTTTTTAGACGAGTAAATTTAATATGTATATCGAACAGGCATTAATATCATACACTATTTATATGTTACAATGCCTTGTCAATATAGCGTTATAAAGAAAGACGCATAGTACAAACCATCCCCCATCCATATCAAAGATCTTAAAGACTATAAAAGAAAACACGGCCTAATTTAACGTGAAATATAAAATTTCCCCGTCACCTCATCGTTTTCATTATCAGTATGTTCCGGTGTGAAAATATCTGTAAAGGCCCCGAAACGTTGGTAATCGGCGGTCAATGTACCACATTCGCCCACCACACCCATAGCGGCAAAATTCCAACAGATGTACCTTGCCGGCAGTATGTTACCATGAAAACAGCTTTATGGCTTTATTGCTTCACCTGTGTGAAGCGGCGGTTTCACACAGGTGACAACGGCTCTTCACCCGAATGACAGGGCCTGTTCACCTGAGTGATGGTACAGATGGTGCACTCTTCTTGCACGGATACTGCCGTAAATATATCAAGATTATGTATCCAATATGACAATTGCATCTGACGAGCTGGCTTCCGCAAGGAAAAACGAAAAAAACACTTTGTGGGGATACAGAAAATTACGTCACCATATATCGCTGTATATCAGCATAATGCGGTGACGGGACAAAAAACATTGCAGTGCGGAAACGAAAAATAACAGTATGTAAAGTTTTATCAGATTATAACTTAACAACAAAGATGGATATTCCCGGCAGACAAACTTTTTGAGAGCCGGGCATCTGCTACGACATAATGTGTCATACCAAAGAAACAGTTTGCATTTTTTATTTTACGATTGTTCCGACAAAGGTTTGTGCTCCTGCATTATTCAAGATATATACTGTATAGAATCCGCCAGGTAATGAGGCTATGGACATTTGGGGTGCATAAACAAAATATTTTATTTCTTCACCGGTAGCAGTAAATATTTTCACTGTTTCTGCTTCTTTTATTTCAGGCAGGGTGAGAATATCTCCGTCATTTAGTAAAGGCATGTCTGTTTCTGAAATTGCATTCAGTTCCAAGGGAGCGCTTTCGTTTCCGAAACGGTCGGCAGCAGTTACGGCAAAATAACGTTTTTGTCGCCAAGGTGAAATAGGGGTATATTCGTATTCCGTATGGGTGAGATAGGTTTCCAGTAAGTTTCCGGCATCTGTGATATCTACCGGATAGGTATCCGAGGCATAAAGATGATAGGTGACAAGACCTCCGTTGTTATCTGTGGAAATCTGCCAGCTCATGTGCATTTTTCCGTCCGGCAACAGTTGCAGGGAAGGCATGGCCGGAGTGGATGGGGGATGCTGTCATCCAGGTCATTGGGGGAATCAATGCCGGAGTGGTATAGAAATTCTCTTGGAGTTCGTCCCAAATGCCTTTGGTGTTGTTTAATAGAAAACGATTGCGGAAATAGGCTTGTCCGTTTAGTTTTATCTGACGGGTGAAATAAAGTTGGCGGACTATTTCGTCCAACGGCCAATTTTGTTCGTTGGGAGAGAGGAAATAAATGCCCAAACCAGGTATTATCCAGCGGTTACCACAATTCTCTTTCCAATCCAATGCAAAAGGATAGAAATTATTTCCCTGAAAATACATCATCGGGAACAATGCATCATGAATACCTTCTTTTAGCCATTTCTGAGCATCTTGGTAAACTACATGATAAGCGTTCCATCCACGGGAGGGGTATCGGTTGGTATCTCGGTATTTGCCAATAGGGGAACTGCTGACTTTCACCCAGGGTTTGATAGTCTTGATGTCGGTATAGAGCCTATGCACAATATCTGTGATATTATCACGCCGCCATTGTTTCAACTCCTTACCTTTGCCGTATTTCCGGTAGGTGTCCTTGTCAGGAAAGTTATCGGCTTGCTCGGGGTAGCGGATGTAATCGAAATGAATGCCGTCTATATCATAACGGGAAGTTATTTCTTTTACTATGCATGACAGATATTCTTTGGTTCCCGGATTTCCCGGTCCAAGTACCAGTTACCTTTATAAAGTTTGCAAATTGTCCGGTTTTTCCGTACTACGGAGCTACGTCCTTGCAATTGTACTTGACGGGTATTTCCGGCAGGAATCGTAACAATCCATGCATGTAGTTCCATGCCTCGTTTGTGGCATTCTCCGATGGCGAAAGCCAAAGGGTCATATCCGGGATTCCCTCCTGTGCTACCTGTCAGTGATTCGGCGAAAGTTTCTATGGCGGAAGGATAAATCATATCTCCGCGCAGACGGGTTTGCAACAATACCGTATTGAAATTGGCGGCTTTCAGACGATCCAGTATATCACATAATTCTTTTTGCTGACGCCGGATGCTGATGCGTTTATTGCCTTGTTACGAGGCCAGTCCATTCCTCCAAGCGTAGTGAGCCAGGTGGCACGGATTTCATATTTAGGTTGTGAGAAAACTGATAAGAAACTCACTATGACTAGTAATAAAGTTATAAAGAATGTTCGCATTTACTTTAATTTTAGGGCAAAGATACGAAGTAATCAATTAATTCGTTACTTTTGCCCCAACAAAACAAAAAATAGAATATGATAACCTTTATTATTGCATTATTGGTTCTTGTAGGCGGATACTTTTTGTATGGAAGTTATGTGGAACGTGTGTTCGGTCCTGACAAGATAAGGAAGACACCTGCCCTGACCATGGCGGATGGTGTTGACTTTATTCCACTTCCTACTTGGAAGATTTTCATGATTCAATTTTTGAATATAGCCGGCTTAGGACCTATTTTCGGTGCTATAATGGGAGCGAAGTTTGGTACGGCGTCTTATTTGTGGATTGTTTTAGGTACCATTTTTGCCGGGGCGGTACACGATTATTTGTCCGGAATGCTTTCCATTCGGCATGATGCGAGAGTTTGCCGGAAATTATCGGTCGTTACTTGGGCCTTCCCACAAAGCAGTTTGATGCGCGGTTTTACGGTTGTGCTGATGATATTAGTCGGAGCGGTTTTTGTGGCAGGACCAGCCGGATTGCTTGCCAAACTTACTCCGGAGTATATGGATGTTACTTTTTGGATTATTGTTGTGTTTTCTATTATATGTTGCTACATTGTTGCCGGTAGATAAGATTATAGGAAAAATATATCCATTGTTTGCCATTGCTTTATTGTTTATGGCAGTGGGGATTTTGGTGATGTTGTTATGGAATCATCCGGCATTGCCCGAAATTACGGATGGTCTACATAATACCCATCCTGCCGGATTACCAATTTTTCCTATAATGTTTGTTTCTATTGCTTGTGGGGCCATCAGTGGCTTTCATGCCACACAATCTCCACTGATGGCACGTTGTATGAAGAATGAGAAGTATGGTCGTCCTATTTTTTATGGAGCGATGGTGACCGAAGGGATAGTGGCATTGATTTGGGCTGCTGCCGCTACTTATTTTTTTTCATCAAAATGGTATGGAGGAGAGTAATGCTTCGATTATTGTGGACAGCATAACCAAGGAATGGTTGGGTACGATAGGAGGTTTATTGGCTGTACTGGGGGTAATTGCCGCTCCTATTACCAGTGGAGATACCGCTTTACGTTCAGCTCGTTTGATTGTTGCCGATTTTATGCATTTGGAACAAAAAGTATAGCGAAACGTTTATTGATTTGTATTCCTATTTTTGCGGTAACTATCGGTATATTGTTGTACAGTCAGCGTGATGCGGCAGGATTTGATATGATATGGCGTTATTTTGCCTGGTGTAATCAGGCTTTGTCTGTGTTTACTTTGTGGGCGGTCACTGTTTTTCTGGTACGTGCGAAAAAGAATTATTATATTACCTTGTTTCCTGCCTTGTTTATGACGGCTGTATGTTCTACTTATATTTGCATTGCTCCCGAAGGATTGGCACTTTCTGATTATGTATCTTATATAATCGGTGGTCTTTGCACGTTGGTAGCCGCTATAGGTTTGTAAGTTGGTATAGGAAACAAAACAGCATAGTTTATGAAAAAATATAGAAAATCGATTTGGTTGCCTGTAGCTTTATTGGTTTATACTACGCGATGGCCGTTTATTTTATTCCGCGCAATACGGAAATAAGTGATACGGAAAAGTATCTCACAGTAGGTTTATCCTATATGATTATAGCGTTGTTATGGATTGTCCTTCGTAAGAAAGAAAAGGCGGAGGAAAGACGTGAACGTGATTTGGAAAATAAAAAATAACTATTAAACGACAACATTATGAAGAAAATTTTAGTCAGCTTGATGCTGTTGGTAATGACTGCACTGAGTGCACATGCTCAATTTGAGAAGGATGTATGGTATGTGAATGCTTCATTGACAGGGCTTGACCTATCTCATAGCAAGAATGAAGGAACAAATTTTGGTTTTGCTTTAACCGGCGGCGCATTTGTAGCGATAATGTGGCTGTGTTGCTGAATTTTAAAGGCAATTATGTAGAACATGGAATGGATGAAACCAGTATTGGTGCACAGGGACGTTATTATTTTTCCAGTTGCGGTATTTATGGAGGACTAGGAATGGCGTATAAACACCTTTCTTGTGTAGGATTTAAAAAGAATCTGGTTTGTTTGACACCGGAAGTCGGATATGCTTTTTTCTTGGGTAGAAATGTGACTATTGAACCGTCTGTATATTATGACTTGAGTTTTAGTGATACTTCAGAATTTAGTAAATTAGGATTCAAGATAGGATTCGGGGTTTATTTCTGATTGATTTAAT
>ENA-OQCS01000977-OQCS01000977.1-human-gut-metagenome-genome-assembly--contig:-NODE-977-length-15434-cov-8.817142_pt1 | contig 15434 bp, 17 predicted proteins | sample MGYA00242757_ERZ504575 | MGnify/ENA primary metagenome ERZ504575 (study PRJEB26092, sample SAMD00036297) | human gut metagenome | host: Homo sapiens | study: EMG produced TPA metagenomics assembly of...
CCCCACTTTGCGGGATATTTCACCCGAATTCAGTTGCCGTAGCCCGCTACGCGCCCTCATCCGGGCAAAATATCCCACAAAATTGTGACGCACATCTTGCAGAAAGCCTTTTTCAGACACGCTCTAGTGCAAAATATGGAAAATGGAATTGACAACAGTTCAGAAGATATGTTATTCTCATCTTTAGTATGAAAAGACACTATCGTTTTCATGCAAATATTTGCTCACATTCAGAGACAGTTTCTGAATGTTAAGCCATACGGACAGGCGGGGCAGTTGCCGGGTGGGAGACACCACATTATTGATTGAGTTAGAAGCTCAAATTTTATAAGTTGATTACTTTATAATAATCAGTGCGTAAGCACACATCATCTTGTGAAACGGTCAATAAGAGCATAGCATATATTTGCCAGCGATTGAAGACGACAGCAGTCATGAATATTTCAGAATACGGGAACAGGCACAGGATACAGACGGATTTATACGGGAAATCCGGTCAGTGTATAAAGAGACAGAGCCTGAGAAATTCTATAGATCATGAGAGAAGCAGATGGTGAATGAACTTATCTGCTTCTTTTTTGTGCAGATATAGCAAATATAAAGGATATGGTTGGAGATAAACGCTTTGCGGGGATGTGTAGCGATTCTATAGAATCGTGTGCCGAGTCTCACATGCGTTCGACTTGAATATATAGAGAAATAATTGAATCATTGTGCCGGTTTTGAGCCAGTATACAATTGCTGTATGATTGAACTGTATTTGCCGGTACATGACGACAGGAAAAGAGGAACATGTCAAATGGATTATGAAAGACAACAGCATGCGCCCATATATGAAGCACTGGAACGTTTCCGAAAGAAGAGAGTCGTTCCCTTTGATGTGCCGGGACATAAAAGAGGAAGAGGAAATCCGGAGCTTGCACAGCTTCTGGGAGAGAAATGTGTGGGGCTGGATGTTAATTCTATGAAGCCGCTGGACAATCTCTGCCATCCGGTTTCGGTGATCAGAGAAGCGGAGGAGCTTGCAGCAGATGCTTTTGGCGCAGCGCATGCATTTCTGATGGTAGGAGGAACCACATCTGCAGTGCAGAGTATGATCCTTTCTGTCTGTAAGGCAGGGGACAAGATCATTCTGCCGCGAAATGTACATAAAAGTGCCATCAATGCCCTGGTACTGTGCGGTGCAATTCCGGTTTATGTAAACCCGGAGGTGAATGCGCAGCTGGGCATTTCCCTTGGCATGGAAGTCAGTCAGGTGGAGAAGGCTATGGATGAGAATCCGGATGCGGTGGCAGTTCTTGTAAATAACCCTACCTATTATGGAATCTGTTCGGATCTGCGGACTATCGTAAAGAAGGCTCATGCAAGAGGAATGAAGGTGCTGGCAGATGAGCTCATGGAACCCATCTTTATTTCGGCAGAAACCTTCCTGTATCCGGAATGGCGGCAGGTGCTGACATGGCGGCAGTTTCCATGCACAAATCCGGCGGAAGTCTGACACAGAGTTCGCTGCTGCTTTTGAATAAGAGTATGAATGCAGAGAAAGTGCGCCAGATCATCAATCTGACTCAGACCACAAGTGCTTCTTATCTTCTGTTGTCCAGTCTGGATATCTCCAGAAGAAATCTGGCACTCAGGGGAGAGGAATCCTTTGAAAAGGTTGCAGGGATGGCGCAGTATGCCAGAGAGGAGATCAATGAGATCGGCGGCTATTATGCATATGGTATGGATCTGATCAATGGAACCAGTGTTTTTGATTTTGATGTTACAAAACTCTCCATTTATACATTGGGAAATGGGCTGGCAGGTATTGAAGTTTATGATCTTCTCAGAGATGAATATGATATTCAGATCGAGTTTGGAGATATCTGTAATATTCTGGCTTACATTTCCATCGGAGACAGGCTTCAGGATATTGAGAGACTGGTAGGGGCATTGGCTGATATTGAACGTCTGTATAAGAAGGACAGCACAGGTATGCTTTCCGGGGAATATATCGCACCTGCAGTGGTGGCGTCTCCACAGCAGGCGTTTTATGCGGAGAAAGAATCTCTGCCCATGGAACAGACGGCAGGCAGGATCAGCGGTGAATTTGTTATGTGTTATCCTCCGGGAATCCCGATTCTTGCTCCTGGGGAAATGGTGACACAGGAAATTGTAGAATACATTCTTTATGCAAGAGACAAAGGCTGTTCCATGCAGGGAATGGAGGATCCGAAGGTAGAACATCTTCAGGTCCTGAAAGGGGGTATCTGATCATGGAATTATGGTATTCCGAGTTCCATACAGGAAATGTAAAGCTTTCTGTCCGGATTAACCGACAGTTATTTTCAGGGGAAAGTGAATTTCAGAGAATCGATGTGTTTGAGTCTGAAGAATTTGGGAGATTTGTGGCTCTGGACGGTGAGATTGTATTCTCTGATAAAGATGAATTTATTTATGATGAGATGGTTACGCATGTGCCAATGACAGTACATCCCAATGTAAAAAATGTTCTGATCATCGGCGGCGGTGACGGTGGAGTTGCCAGAGAACTGATCCATTATCCACAGATTGAGAGCATTGATGTGGTGGAATCCGATAAAATGTTTGTGGATGTATGTGCGGAGATGTTTCCGGATATTGCCCAGGGACTGAAGGATGAGAGAGTCAACATTTATTATGAAGACGGCCTTCGGTTCCTGCGGAATAAAAAGGCCAGATATGACCTGATCATCAATGATTCCACAGATCCGCTGGGACATACAGAGGGACTTTTTACAAAGGAATTCTACGGAAGCTGTTATAAGGCTCTCAGAGATGACGGAATCATGGTTTATCAGCATGGAAGTCCTTTTTATGATGAGGATGAGGTGGAATGCAGAAAGATGCACAGAAAGGTTTTCCGGTCATTTCCGGTGAGCAGGGTTTATCAGGCACATATCCCTACCTGTCCCTCGGGATACTGGCTTTTTGGATTTGCATCAAAGAAATATCATCCACTGGAAGATTTCAGGCCGGAGAGGTTTGATAATCTTAATATAGAAACATGGTATTATACAACAAACCTTCACAGAGGAGCATTTATGCTTCCAAAATATGTAGAAGATTTACTGGAAGAGGAGGAAAACAGTTTATGAGCAGATTATTGGTAATTGGATGTGGTGGGGTAGCTTCAGTGGCAATTCGCAAATGCTGTCAGAATAGCGATGTTTTTACAGAGATTATGATCGCAAGCAGGACAAAGGAAAAATGCGATGCACTCAAAGAGAAGATTGAAAGTACAACGAAGACAAAAATTGAGACAGCAAAGATAGATGCGGATAATGCAGCAGAGGTCGCAGAATTGATCAGAGCCTATAAGCCGGATGCTGTCCTGAATGTGGCACTTCCATATCAGGATCTTACCATCATGGATGCATGTCTGGAAGCCGGTGCGGATTATATTGATACTGCCAATTATGAAGCAGAGGATACAGAAGATCCCACATGGCGTGCAATCTATGAAAAGAGATGTAAAGAAAAAGGCTTTACTGCATATTTCGATTATTCCTGGCAGTGGCTTATGATGAGAAATTTAAGGAAGCAGGACTGACTGCTCTTCTGGGAACCGGTTTTGACCCGGGGGTTACCAGTGTATTCAGTGCTTATGCCCTGAAGCATTATTTTGATGAAATCCATACCATTGATATTCTGGACTGTAACGGCGGTGATCATGGATATCCTTTTGCCACAAACTTTAACCCGGAGATCAATCTTCGAGAGGTTTCCGCAAATGGTTCCTACTGGGAAGACGGACATTGGGTAGAAACAGAGCCTATGGAATTTAAATCTGTCTATGATTTTCCTGAGGTAGGAAAAAGGATATGTATCTTCTTCATCATGAAGAGATTGAATCACTGGCAAAGAATATTCCGGGAGTACAGAGAATCCGTTTCTTTATGACATTCGGACAGAGCTATCTGACACATATGAAATGTCTGGAAAATGTAGGAATGCTTTCCACCGCACCTGTGGAATTTAACGGACAGGAGATCGTGCCGATCCAGTTTTTGAAAGCTCTTCTGCCGGATCCTGCATCTCTGGGTCCGAGAACAGTGGGTAAAACAAATATCGGCTGTATTTTCACAGGTGTTAAGGACGGAAAAGAGAAAAGTATTTATATTTATAATGTATGTGATCATCAGGAATGCTATAAAGAGGTGGAATCCCAGGCAATCTCCTATACAACAGGTGTTCCGGCTATGATCGGTTCCATGATGGTAGTGACCGGACAGTGGAAGAAGCCGGGTGTATTTAATGTGGAAGAATTTGATCCGGATCATATATGGAAGCACTGAACAAATGGGGACTTCCATGGAAGTCTGCGAAGATCCTGAACTGGTAAAGGTCTGGAAAGCCAATGAAGATTGATCAACTGCAAACTCCCTGCTATGTGATCGATGAGAAGAAGATGCGGGAGAATCTGGAGATTTTGAAAAAAGTCCAGGAGGATACCGGGTGTAAGATCCTTCTGGCGCAGAAAGCGTTTTCCGGCTTTGCGCTGTATCCCATGATCGGAAAATATCTGGCAGGTACCACTGCCAGCGGTCTGTTTGAGGCAAGGCTTGGATATGAAGAGATGGGGAAAGAGAATCATGTTTTTTCCCCTGCTTACCGTACAGAAGATATAGAGGAACTGGATCGTATCTGTGACCATATTATCTTTAATTCTACAGCACAGCTGAAGAAATTTAAAGAAGTGTGTACCGGAGCCAGTCTGGGACTCCGTATTAATCCGGAATGCTCCACTCAGGGGGATCATGCGATCTATGATCCCTGTGCGCCGGGTTCCAGGCTGGGGGTTACCAGAGAGAACTTTGACGGGGAATGTCTGAAATGGATCGACGGACTGCATTTTCATACGCTCTGCGAACAGAATGCGGATGACCTGGAGAAAACATTGCAGGCGGTAGAGGAGAAGTTTGGAGAATTTCTGTCTGAGTTTCCTGGCTGAATATGGGCGGCGGACATCATATTACCAGAGAGGATTATGATGTAAAGCTCCTGGAAAAATGTATTCAGCATATGAAGGAAACCTATGATCTGGATATTTATCTGGAGCCCGGGGAGGCTGTTGCCCTGAATGCCGGATATCTGGTGACAGAGGTTATGGACATTGTGGAAAATGAGATCAGAACGCTGATTCTGGATGCTTCTGCAGCCTGCCATATGCCGGATGTGCTGGAGATGCCCTATCGTCCGCCTCTTAAGGACAGCGGGGAAGCAGGGGAGAAGGCATATACCTACCGCTTATCTTCCTGCACCTGTCTGGCAGGAGATGTGATCGGAGATTATTCCTTTGACAGAGAGATCCGGATCGGGGACAAGCTGTATTTTATGGATATGGCGATTTATTCTATGGTGAAGAATAATACATTTAACGGTATGCCGCTGCCGGATATTGCGGTTATGCATGAGGACGGAGAGTGTGAGGTTATCAGACATTTCGGATACGAAGACTTTAAGAGCCGGCTTTCCTGATATCTGCCGGGCTATCAAAGAAAAGGAGACAGACATGGAAGTTACAGAGAAGAACAGAACAAAATATCGTATGCCCGGAGAATTTGAGCCTCATGAGGGATGTGTGATGATCTGGCCGGAACGTCCCGGTTCCTGGAATTATGGGGCAAGGGAAGCGCAGAAAGCATTTGTGAAAGTTGCAGAGGCTATTGGAGAGAGCGAAAAGGTGTATATGCTGGTTTCCCAAGCTCAGATGGAGAATGCAAAGAATCAGCTTGGAAATGTTTCCGGTGTGACTTTGCTGGAATGCGAGACAGATGATGCCTGGGCGAGAGATGTGGGAGCAACCATGGTTCTGGATGAGAAAGGGGCGGTCTGTGGAGTTGACTGGCAGTTTAATGCCTGGGGAGGAGACTTTGATGGACTTTACCGGAACTGGGAGAAGGACGATAGGGTGGCTGCCTTTATCTGCAGGACTCTTGGTTGTCCATGTCTGGATGCCAGACCTTTTGTGCTTGAGGGCGGTTCCATCCATTCTGACGGAGAGGGGACTCTGATCGTTACAGAGGCCTGTCTTCTGAGTCAGGGACGCAATCCTCAGATGAGCAGGGAACAGATAGAGGAACAGTTGAAGTACTGGCTCGGTGTCCACAAGATTATCTGGCTTCCATGTGGAATCTATCAGGATGAAACCAATGAGCATGTGGATAACGTGTGCGCTTTTGTAAGACCCGGAGAGGTTGTGCTTGCATGGACAGAGGATGAGACAGATCGCAGTATGCCATGTCTCTGGCTGATCTGAAGGTGCTGGAACAGGAAACAGATGCAAAAGGCAGAAAATTTAAGATTCATAAGCTTCCGATTCCTCAGAAACCGGTCTGCCTTACCCGGGAAGATGTGGATGGCTTTGTGTTTGAAGAGGGAGAAGACGAACGGGAAGCAGGAGAACGGATGGCTGCCAGTTACGTGAATTTCTATATTTCCAATGGAGGGATCATCCTTCCACAATTTGGGGATGAAAATGACAAAAGGGCAGTGGAGATTCTGCAGAAGTGTTTTCCTGAAAGAAGGATTTATCCCATTGATGCCAGAGCCATCATTGTTGGCGGTGGAAATATTCACTGTATCACCCAGCAGATTCCCGGAAAAAATATCTGACCCTGATGCAGAAAACTTTGAGAGTCATGTGTTTGAGGGTTATTACCTGAAAGTTATGAAAAAACTTACTTATGTAAACAGGAGCAGGAGGAACAGACAGGATGAGAAATGTAACAGTGGCAGCAGTTCAGATGAAATGCAGTAAAAGTGTGGAGAAAAATATTGCCCATGCAGAGGAACTGGTGCGTCAGGCAGCAGCAAAGGGAGCTGAGATTGTTCTTCTTCCGGAGCTTTTTGAACGGCCCTATTTCTGCCAGGAGCGCAGATATGAGTATTATGAATATGCGCAGACTGTAGAGGAAAACCCTGCAGTGCGTCATTTCAGCAGAGTAGCGGCAGAGCTGGGGATTGTGATCCCGGTCAGCTTTTATGAAAAAGAGGTCAATAATACTTATAACAGCGTTGCGGTTCTGGATGCAGATGGGAAGAATCTAGGCATTTATCGAAAAACACATATTCCGGATGATCATTATTATCAGGAAAAATTCTATTTCACACCGGGAGACACCGGCTTTAAGGTTTTTGATACCAGATTTGGAACCATCGGAGTTGGAATCTGCTGGGATCAGTGGTTCCCGGAAACAGCAAGATGTATGGCGTTGCAGGGAGCAGAGCTTCTCTTTTATCCCACTGCCATCGGAAGTGAGCCCATCCTGGAATGTGACAGCATGGAACACTGGAGAAGATGTATGCAGGGACACGCTGCCTCCAATCTGATCCCTGTGATCGCTGCCAACAGAATCGGTGAGGAAACAGTAGAGCCATGTCCGGAAAACGGAATGCAGAAATCTGCTCTTAATTTTTACGGTTCCTCTTTTATTACAGATAACACAGGTGCTCTCTGCGCAGAACTGCCCGGAGGGGAAGAGGGGGTGCTTGTAAGCACTTTTGATTTGGATGCATTAAAGGCAGACAGACTGAACTGGGGACTTTTCAGAGACCGCAGACCGGAGATGTATGCAAAAATTGTCGGGAAATGACATACAAGCCAAAATTCCATTGCCACAGGCAATCTGGAATGAATTTGGCTCAGTTACTGAGAACGGAGTGAACAGTAACTGAGTTTATAAGAATTTCATAAAAAGTTTATGATTATATTAGTTGCTACCTGTAGTATATATGGTAAAATAAGAGTACGAACGTTACTGATAACGGAGCAGGAAAGTTTTGACATGTATTTCTGGCAAAATGGAGTGTAAAAGATGAACAGAAAAGAATTTTTGGAAATCCTGAGAAGCCAGCTTGCCGGTCAGATGCAGGAGGGCAAAGCAGCGGCACATATCAGGTATTATGAAGATTATATACAGTCTCAGGTACGTGGCGGACGTCAGAGCAGGAAGTACTGCAGGAACTGGGAGACCCACATCTGATAGCAAAGACTCTGATTGATACAGATGATGGAAGTACACAGGAAGATTACGGAGAGTATTCTTCTTACGGAAGCAGTTATGGCAATGAGACAGAGTTTCCTCATCAGCAGGAGAAACGATGGAAAAAAGTAATTGATCTTTCTACCTGGCATGGCAGGGCTGTTGTTATTGCAGCAGCGGCTGTTATAATTATTTTACTGATACTGATAATCGGAGTTGCGATTCCGTTTTTTATTATTCTTGCAATTATTCTTTATTTTCTTTCATGGCTGAAGAAAAGAAATAATCAATGAAAATCTGTGCAGGGTTTCAGAAAAGAAACCCTGCGCAAAATCTTAAAAATTTTAAAAATCTAAAAAATCTTAAGTGTAAACATTCTTGTTTCACGATATTAATTCCCCTTGAATATTTATAATCATATAATTTCAACTTATTTCTATTCTTTAATCCTGCCTTGTGCAGGGAAAAATCCCACATTCATTTTTATATTTTTTTGTTCGGAAAGGAGACGGAAAATGAAACACAATTTCAAACTGAAAGAACGCCTTGGAGCTTTGCTGCTTGCAATGCTTTTTATTCTGCAGGCAATTCTGGGGCTTGTGCCTGTCTGTGTAACTCAGGCGGCACCGTTAACTGTAGAAACATGGGACAGTGACAAGGTGGTAGATTATGGTTATCGCTTTAACATGAAGTTTCAGCCCGGAATTACCACATATGAATCTTTTGGGTGTGATAATCTGGACAGGGAAGCTTTTTCAGACAATGGAAAAAGCGAACGTGACACAGAGTGCGTTCGTGTAGGAGCGGACTATAAAGCCGGAAGCGCAGGGATGCGTTATAACAATGTAGGAAAAGATGGAAATGGAAATATTGTTGATGTCAGACTCATTCTTGTGGGAGTAGAGAATGCAGAACCTCGTTATGATCTGCGCACTGCAGAATCGATTGTTCAGAATAAAGGCGGAGCTACGTTTGCATGGAAAGATAATGAAGCTTATCCAATGGTTGGCTTTTCCAAAAACAGTATCGGTGTATTTATTTATTCTGTAGGATACGCAAAGGTTAAGTTTCAGTTTCTGAGGCATGGAACAGAAGAAACACTGCCGATCAGTGGCCATGGAACCATACGTGATATTGATGCGGGACAGGGAGTCCGTATTCCGTCAGATAGCAGTCTGGATAATGCATATGTTCTGAAAAACAATGATTATCTGACGTAGATGGGAATTCTGTAAGCTCACCCCTTGGTTCCGTTGAGCCGGATGATCCGAGAGGATGGCTGAATCTTTTTTATGATACAGATAATTTTACGGTAGAATTCTGTCATCAGTCAGACTGGATAAATGGGATAAAAGTCGTGAAGATGCCATTGCAAAAGCCGGTTCTCAGGAAAGATGGGCAGAGATTACAAGAAATAAATATCTGGATCCATCAGGCAACAGTTATTGTCCGAACTTTAAAGGACAGAAATACTGCAAAGCATATGCATATTTTGATTTTACATCCTATTGTTTCGGTGATGTTGAGATGAAAAAAGCGCCTGAGAAACGTGTGGGAGAGGCAAACTGTACATGGGAACAGGCAGCTGCCGCATCAAAAGAAAAACCTTTTGGCATTCGTCAGGGACAGGAATTTCAGTATATGATCCGGGCGGAGGTGACACCCAATAGACTGAAATCCTTTGTGGTACAGGATATACTTGAGGATTGTCTTGCTATAGAGGATGCATCAAAAATCAGTATTGTGAATGATGCAGGGCAGACAGTGACAGACTGGTTTGATGTTGCTGTTGAAGGACAGAAAGTGACCTGCAGGGCCAAAGCAGAGAGCCTTCAGGATGAAGCATTTACAGATAATCAGACTTACACATTTACTTTAAAAGTACGCCAGAGACCGGAATCAGAAATTAACATTTCAAAATACCTTGCAGAGGATGGATACAGTATTCTTGTACCAAACCATGCATCCATGAGTTATGAACGTACAAACGGAAGCGGAGATACAATGGATACGGAAACAGTGTGGGTAAAGGGTGTGATTCCACCGGAACTGGAAGTAAAGAAAAATACTTCTCAGTATGAATGGAAAACGGGAGATATCATAGATTATGAGATTCTGGTTTCTCAGACAAAACAGGATGTAAAAGCAGTAAATGTTGTTATTACAGACGAGCTTCCATCATGTCTGCAGCTTCTGGAAGGGCAGTATGCTGTAGAGACAAGTCAGGGAGGCGAGAACTGTACGCTTACCGGACAGGGAGAAAATGGATGGAAAGCAGAGTGTCCGTCCCTGAAGTATGGGGAGACGATCACAATCCGTTTTAAATGTCAGGCATCTGCTGATTCCAATGGACAGGAATGGGAAAATATTGTGACTGCAACAGCGGATAATCTGATCAATCCTGAGACAGGAGAACAGGAATCCAGAAAGGATATGCAGAAGTATGGCCGAACAGTCCACAGCTTGAAATTGATAAAACAGCAGACAAATATGAATGGCAGGCAGGAGAGCAGGTAGCTTACCGGATCGTGGTGAATAATGTAACGGCAGGAACAATTGCAAAAGATGTAACTATTACTGATATTGGTCTGCCGCAGGGACTGGTTCTGGCAGGTGGCACACAGAGCATGGAAGTACTGGGAGTTCAGCAACAGGTAAACTATCCCGTACCGGATAAGAAAACAGGACAGGCATATGAAGCGAGACCTGTGGATTCTCAGTTGAATGCAGATGAGAACGGATTTTCCTTTTATTGTTCTTATGTACCATACAGTCAGCCTGTAACGATTATTTTCCATTGTATCGCACAGGAAGAGGCAAATGGACACGAAAGCGTAAATGCAGCAACTGTAAAAGCTGCTAATACAGATGAGAGATCTGATGATGCAGAAGTATATGTAAATTCAGGAGAATTCTGGATTGAGAAATCTGCAGATCATTATGAATGGCAGGTCGGAGAACAGGTACAGTACAATGTGGTGGTGGAGAATAAAAAAGCAGGTACAGTGGCCCGGAACGTAACTGTCTGGGATACCGGTATGCCGGCAGGACTTGCGCTTTCATCGGCAGAGGATGTATCGGTAAGCGGAATCCCACAGAATATTACGCAGCTGACAGCAGGGACCAAAGATGTTTTGAACCAGCTCAATCCGGAATTTTATAATGAGACATCAGAGAAACCAGTGAATTATGAATTTCTTCAGGAGGGAAGCGGATGGAGACTGAACATTTCAGATCTTCCGGCAAATACTCCGGTTATGATTTCTTTCCTTTGCACAGTTACGGAAGCGGCAAATGGAATGGAAAGCATTAATGTTGCCAATGTGCAGGCGCAGAATGCCCCTGTTTCACAGGATGACGCAGAAGTGTATGTAAATACAGCAGTTCTTTCTATTGAGAAAAGTTTTCAGAATCCATATCTGGCAGCGGGGACGGACGTGCGGAAAATGAATTTCGGGTAGGAGAACAGGTGAATTATCAGGTTACGGTTAATAATCTTCAGAAGGGATCTATCGCAAGAAATCTTGTGATCAGTGATCTTTCCCTTCCTGAAGGGCTGGCTCTGGACGGAGCTGAAGATGCTGTTACTGTAAGCGGTGTTCCGGCTGTTATTCAGAATCCGGTGGCAGGAACTGATGATGCAGGAAATCAGCTGAATCCGGAAAATTATAAAGAAACAGTGGAAAACCGGTCAGCTGTCAGGTTACACGTCAGGGAACTGGTTGGATCGTGACGATTTCAGATCTTCCGTATCAGACACCTGTGACTGTTAATTTCCGCTGTACTGCGCAGGAAAGCGTAAATGGGATGGAGATTGTAAATACAGCACAGGCATATGCAGATAATGCACAGAAAGTAAAGGACTCCTCAAAAATCTGGGTGAACTCGCCTGTTCTAAAAGTAGAGAAGACGACGGACAAACCATTTTACAAATATGGTGATATTATTACATACCGCATTGTCCTGACACAGGAGCAGACCGGATGTGTGGCGCGTAATGTTACTCTGCAGGATGTGATCGATACTCAGGGAGTACGTCTTCTGAAAGATTCGGTGATTCTGATGGATGAGAAAGGAAATGTGGCAGATGCTGATGTACAGATCAATGATGATAATACTTTCCTGATGTCAACAGGCAGGACACTGGTCAGAGATAGCAGATATAGTATCTGCGATAATGATAAAGGCGGTCTTTTTGAGCAGGTAATGTATAATCCTCTGGACTGTCAGGAACAGAAAGTATGATCGTGGAATATCAGGCAGCGGTGATTGATGCAGCCTGGCAGGACAGAAAGTGCACAATACTGCAGTTGCAGACAGCAGTGAAAAGATACCTGCAACCGGGGAAACAGAGACAGAGGTACACAGTCCGATTCTGGAAATTGTGAAGGAATCAGATAAGAAAGAGTATGCGTCCGGTGAGAAAGGATACTATAAACTGACAGTAAGACAACTGCGTGAGGATGTCACAGATCAGAATATTGTTATCGAAGATAAATTGGAAACCCAAGGGGCTTCCATTGTAAAAGACAGCATTTTTGTGAAGAAAAACGGTATAGAACTGAAAGATGCCAAAATAGAGGCAGATGATACAGGATTTGTAATTCAGACAGGAGCATCGTTGTCAGATATGGATAAAATTGAAGTCTGCTATGAAATGGTATTTAAAACAGAAAGCACAGAGCCTGAAAAAATTGTAAACACAGCGAAAGCAAGAGGTGATATTTCGCCGGAAATTACTGCACAGCAGGAGGCATATGTGAAAGCAAAAGCAGAACCGACTGCCACACCAACACCGTCTGCAACACCGAAACCAACAGAAACATCAAAGCCGACAGAGACACCAAAACCTACAGAAGTACCGAAACCTACAGAAGTACCGAAACCGACGGAGCAGCCAAAAGCCACACCAACACCATCTGTACCGGGAACCTGCCCGAAAATGACTCCTGTACCGACGAAAGCACCGTTGGCATCTTACAATGGTGGAAATAATGGAGGCACAACTTCCGGAAGCGGAGGCAGCAGTTACGCAAATTCGGGTGGATATTCCGGTGGATATGGAAGCTATCAGGGTGGTTCCATGGCAGGAAGTTCTAAAACAGGAGATGTCAGACCGTTTAAAATGATGGCTGTTCTTGGACTCATCGGAATGGGACTGCTGACAGGAGGTGTGGTGATCTACAGAAGAACTGTTTCCGGGAAAAGAAATATAAAGGGTATGCCGCGGAAATGAAAAAACTCAGAACATTTGCAGTAAGTATGATCATAGCAGCAATTGGGCTTCTTATATATTGTGCCGGCTTCTATATAAAAAGTTATGAACAGAATCTTGCAGCAAGGCAGGAATATGCAGAGCTTTCCCAAATGGCAGGGGTGAAGAACAGAGAAGGTGCCGGATTATTGGCAGATGGCAAAAAAACTGATGAAGACAGCAGTACAAAAAACAGTGAAAAAAAACGCAGGAAAAAACAGAGAAGATCTTCTGAATCAAAAAACAAAAACTGTACAGATGAAATCAGGGAATCCTTCGGGATTTCCTGGGAAAATTTAAGAAAGATCAACTCTCAGACAGTTGCCTGGATTACTGTCCCGGGAGCCGATATTTCTTATCCTGTAGTTCAGGCGGCAGATGATGAATATTACCTGAAACATAATTTCAGAGGAGAGGAAGATCTGTTTGGATGTATTTTTCTGGAACATGACATAAAAAAGAATTTTACAGATTCCCACAGTATTCTTTACGGGCATAATATAGAAGGTAATATGATGTTTGCAAATCTGAACCGTTATGAACAGCCTGAATTTCTGAAAAAATGTCCTGAAATTGAGATCACAACACCCAAAAGAAAGTTTCTGTACAAAATTTTTTCTGTGGAACAGGCATCTTCCCAAAGCCCGGCATTTGAATATGGATACAAGTTATCCAGTCCTGCATACAGGAGACAATTATCTATATTGAAAAATAATTCCATGTATGACACAGGAGTAGAGCCTGATGAAAGGGAGAGAATGGTGACTCTGATCACCTGTAATTCACGTCTGGATAAAGAAATACGTATGGCGGTACATGGGATTTGCCATGAATGTTATGGTATAGAAAAAGCTGAGCCGAAGTGATGTTGAAATCAATCGGATATTGGTAACTTTCGTAAAGGATGAACTGTTACTGTTCACATATCACTATCCCTCGAGGTGCTTTGGAAAAAACTAATGAAAAATCTCTCGATATTTTGTATAATTTATGCATAAAAACAACTTGTTCGTACGTGCGTACAAGTTGTATCCTAAATACAGGAGGGAAGAAGACATGACAGATAATGGAAAGCCGAAATATTTCTCACTGATGGAACAGCTCAGAAGTGATATTATGTCAGGAGCTATCCGACCGGGAGAGAAGCTTCCTTCAGAAAACGAGCTTTCACAGAAATATTCCCTGAGTAGACATACAGTTCGTAAAGCACTGGGAATCCTGGAGCAGGACGGATATGTAGAGGCATTTCACGGAAGAGGTACTTATTGCTCTGAGAATATGCGCCATATAAAGAATTCAAAGAATATTGCGGTAGTGACCACATATATTTCTGATTATATTTTTCCGAGACTGATACAGGGAATGGATAATGTCCTTTCAGAAAGCGGTTACAGTATTATCCTGAAAAACACAGCAAACAGCAGACAGAAAGAGGCCAGATGTCTGGAGGAACTTCTGAAGAAAGATATTGATGGACTGATCATTGAACCAAGCAAAAGTGAGATGATCTGTAAACACAGAAATCTTTATCAGAATCTGGATAAATTTGAAATTCCGTATGTGTTTATTCAGGGAATCTATTCAGAAATGAGGGATAAACCTCATATTCTTATGGATGATGCACAGGGAGGCTATCTTGTAACAAAATATCTGCTGGAACTGGGACATAAAAAGATCAAGGGTTTCTTTAAGGCAGACGATATGCAGGGACTGGAGCGCCACAAGGGATATGTGAAGGCCTTACAGGAGTCAGGGATTGCCTATGATCCTGATGATGTTGTCTGGTTTCATACAGAGGACAGGAAAGTAAAACCTGCACTGATGGCAAAAGAAATGGTACAGAGCGGACAGCTTCCGGATGGAATCGTCTGTTACAATGATCAGATTGCTGTTCAGGTTATGGAAGAACTGGAGAAAATGGGAGTCAGGATACCGGATGATATTTCCATTACCGGTTATGACAATTCACTGTATGCTCAGCGAGGAAGCGGAATCACAACGATAGCTCATCCGCAGGAAAAGCTGGGAGAAATGGCAGCAGAGCTTATACTTGAGAAGATCAACGGAGTTCCTGAAGAAGAAAGTAAGGTTGAAAGACTGATTTATCCGGAACTGATCATACGGGGATCATGCAGAAAAATATTGTAAACAAATGAAATAAATTAAAAAAT
>ENA-OQCS01000978-OQCS01000978.1-human-gut-metagenome-genome-assembly--contig:-NODE-978-length-15431-cov-2.712559_pt1 | contig 15431 bp, 21 predicted proteins | sample MGYA00242757_ERZ504575 | MGnify/ENA primary metagenome ERZ504575 (study PRJEB26092, sample SAMD00036297) | human gut metagenome | host: Homo sapiens | study: EMG produced TPA metagenomics assembly of...
CCAGTCGAATTTCATCTACTTCGATACCGGAAAAGATCCCGCCTGGATTCAGGAACAGCTGATGGAAAAGGGCATCCGTATTGGCGCTTTTGAGATGAGCCGTGTCAGCGTGGGAACGATGGAGGAGTGTAAACTTTATATCAAAGCATTAAAAGAAATTCTGGAAGCGGCAGAGTGAAAAAGGTTTTACGGTAAACGTTAAAAGATAGAATGAAAGAGAAAAAGACCGGATGAGAAGTAAAAAATCCGGTCTTCTGCTGGTATGAGAACAGAAAAAGCGGATCAGCAGGTTGCATATTTCAGGTAAAAAAGGTATACTTATAAGTGATGAAAAGAGAAATATGTTAGCAGTAGCTAATAAGAAAAAAACAGAGAAAAAACATGGTTTTTGCAAATTAGTGCTTGCCATTCCATGAAAATTGGAATATTATATGTGCAAACGCCTATAGATGAAAAAAGATGTATCACATCCTGAAAGGGGAAAGAAAATATGCTTTTTAAAACATACCAGAAGATCACGACGTTATTTAAAGAACATCATGGATATATGAGCTTCGCAGACCTCAGAGATCATCAGGTGACCGTACTGCAGCTGGCAGAAATGGAAGAGGAAGGAAGTCTGGAACGATTTGCACGCGGCTGGTACTGGTGCAAGGACTGTGGTTATGAAAAACCGGAAGACTATCAATATATTGAAATTGCGAAAGTAAACCCACGCGCAGTCATCTGCATGGACAGTGCTGCATGGCTTGCCGGAATGCTGAAAGAAGAGCCGGCTACGATTGCAGTTGCAACAGCACGGACAGACCGAAAAAAAATGGATCTGGAAAATTTTGAAATCAGACGTTTTTATTTCCAGAATGCCGATGTTCCGGGCGAAATCTGTGAGAAAAAGACAGAGTTTGGTTCCTACAAATATTATTCTCCGAAGAGAACCTTCTGTGACTGTCTGCGCATGAACAACAAGATGCCGGAGGAAGTAAAAGAAGAAATCCTCACCTGGTGCCGGAAACAGAAATATTCCAAAGAAGAGATTCTGGAATACGCGAACAAGCTCCGTGCGGTAAAAAATATCGAGGAAGAGTATCAGAAATAAAATTTCACAGGAATAGATAAGGGAAACTCCCGACGGAAGATCTTATACGAGAAATTCTGCCGGGGAGTTTCTGCGTGTATATCGGATGGTTACGCATACACGATTTCCTCGTATGTTCCCCTGTGTCATTCGCAAAAATCGCATAAAATGAGAAGCAAAGAGCAATACTTGACTAGCCGAACGGGAAACGTGGCGATACAATAGAGGCAACAAATTTCGGGAGGATTTTACCTATGAGTAAAGAGACGAGAGAGTATGCAAAACAGCTGGTTTCCCAGATGACGCTGGAAGAAAAAATGAGCCAGATGGTCTATCAGTCACCGGCGATCGAGCGTCTTGGCATTCCGGCATACAACTGGTGGAATGAAGCGCTGCACGGCGTGGCAAGAGCTGGTGTAGCAACGGTATTTCCGCAGGCTATTGGCCTTGCAGCAACGTTTGATAAAGAGCTGCTGCAGGAGATCGGTGATGTTGTTTCTACCGAGGGACGTGCAAAATTCAACGAGTTTTCGAGAAAAGGCGACCGCGGCATCTACAAAGGCCTGACCTTCTGGGCACCGAACGTCAACATTTTCCGTGATCCGAGATGGGGCCGCGGCCATGAGACATATGGTGAGGACCCGTATCTGACTGGTGAGCTCGGATGCGCCTACATCCGCGGATTACAGGGACCGGACCCGGATCACCCGAAGGCAGCGGCGTGTGCCAAACATTTCGCCGTCCACAGCGGCCCAGAGGCGATCCGCCATGAGTTTGACGCAAGAGTCAGTAAACATGATCTGTATGACACCTATCTGTATGCCTTCAAACGCTGTGTCAAGGATGCAAAAGTCGAGGCAGTCATGGGCGCGTATAACCGTGTCAACGGTGAACCGGCATGCGGAAGCAAGACATTGTTAAAGGACATCCTGCGCGATGAGTTCGGCTTTGAAGGCCATGTTGTCTCCGACTGCTGGGCAATCATAGATTTCCATGAGCACCACAGAGTGACCAAAAATGTAGAGGAGTCCGCAGCGCGTGCCGTCAACAACGGCTGTGACCTGAACTGCGGCGTTGCTTTCCTGCATCTGCCGAAAGCATACGAGGATGGCCTGGTATCCGAAGAGGCAATCACCGCGCAGTTGAGCGCCTGATGGAAATCCGCATCCGCCTCGGTATGATGAAAGACTATCCGTCACCGTACGAAGATCTGTCCTACGATCTAGTCGAGTGCAAGGAGCATGTTGATCTGTCCGTCGAGGCAGCGAGAAGAAGTATGGTTCTGCTGAAAAATGAAAACAACATGCTGCCGCTCGATGTGAAGAAGATCCGCAGTATCGCCGTGATCGGACCGAACGCGAACTCGAGAGCAGCGCTGGTTGGAAACTATCAGGGAACATCGTCCAGATACATCACACCGCTGGAAGGAATTCAGCAGTATGTCGGTGATGATGTGAGAGTGACATACGCAGAGGGCTGCCATCTGTATAAAAATAAAGTCGAAGGACTCGGCGAGGACAAAGACCGTTTCAAAGAGGCTGTCATTGCCGCTGAGCACGCAGACGTTGTCGTTCTGTGCCTTGGACTTGATGCAACTGTTGAGGGCGAGGAAGGCGATGCCGGAAACGAATACGCGAGCGGCGATAAGCTGGGTCTCAATCTGCCGGGCTTACAGGAGGAACTGCTTGAGACAATCACAGCGGTTGGAAAACCGGTAGTTCTCGTTCTCTCGGCAGGAAGTGCCATCGACCTGTCCTGGGCCGAGGAGCATGTACCGGCTATTCTTGACAGCTGGTATCCGGGTGCGCGCGGCGGAAAAGCCGTGGCAGAGGCGCTGTTCGGCGATTATGCACCGAACGGAAAACTGCCGGTGACTTTCTATCAGGGAACAGAAAATCTGCCGGAGTTCACCGATTACAGCATGGCAGGACGAACCTACCGCTATACTGATAAAAATATTCTGTATCCATTTGGATATGGACTGACGTATGGAACAATTTCCTACAGCGGCGCAAAAACGGAGCAGGAGACGAGCGCGGTGCTCGACGATGTGACGTGTGCACGAAGGTGAAGAATGAGAGTGCATATCCGCTGCATGAGAGCGTAGAGGTTTATGTGAAATACAAAAAACGCACAGCCGGGTGAGCCAGGCTTCCAGTTAAAAGGCATCGCGTGCGTGGAACTGCATGCAGGAGAAGAAAAGAGGTTCCGTGACACTGCATGAAGAGATTTGCTGTATCACAGAGGACGGCGGATGTGTCGTACGGCCGGGCGAGTATGAAATCTCCATCGGCGGACAGCAGCCGGGCGAAAGAAGCCGCGCGCTGACAGGACGTGAGACAGAGATTCTGACGGTCAGAAAAGAAGGAAATGAAGAGAACGTCGAGTATTAAGTATTAGACAGAAATTGAAAAACGAAGAGGGAGGTGGAATCGTCTGCCTCCCTCTTTTAGTGACAGAATGGACGGCTTGGTGCGATGATCGCTGAAAATCTGCCAAACCTGCTTCATTTCCAGACCGGCGGACTGTATGGTGCTGCATCTTCGTGCACCGAAGGGAAAAGTGTCGGTTGAGGTGATGCTGAACCGTGCAAAATATTTTGACCGTACAGGAAAGGTCAACGATCACACGATTTATCTGAGCGGAAACCTAGGAAAAAATGCCCTGGAATTTGCCATGTGCCTGTCGGCAAAAGCAACGGGCGGCCGTGTGTATACCATGGGTCATACTCTGGTGATCGAAGAGGCAGAGAAGATTACCGAAAAGCTGGAGCGCGCGATGGCGCAGAGCAGAGAACACAAAATCATTCTCCTTCCGGCGCTGCCGAAGGCGTGGGATCATGGAGAAGTGAAAGCCTGCGGCTGGTTGGAAATGCATCGATTGCACTTGCGTGGGAGAATGGAAAACTGACACGGTGTGCGGTTACGGCGGATCAGGCGTATGAAGGGGAAGTTGTGTATGGAGAGATGCGTCAAGCGGTAAAGCTGGAAAAAGGTGAGACAGTTATGCTGGATGCGGTATTGCAGCTGCTTGAATCATAAACATGAAGATAGAAAATGCCGGGCAGAGAAAAATCTGTCCGCGTTTTCAGCATATGTAAAGACTATAAGGCGATGGAGGAAAAAGAAGCTTCTTCTGCCAGCAGCAGGTGATAGTAATGCTCGGAATAGCGGCAGAGATAACCAGGCATTCCCCGATAAGAACTGGTTTCTAAAAACGCGGCTGCGACGCAGGTGCGGCATATCGGTTGCAAACGGCATTGACAGCATTGGGAACTTAGGGAAATCTTCTGTGCAGCGGCGGAAACTTTTTCCCAGGCGGAAATAAATCCAAGATCAAAAACAGGGGCGGAGATTTCGGATAACATCACACAGGGGAAAAGAAAGCCCTGCCAGTTGATGAAGAAGGAGCAGTTTCCGGCAAGACAGGAGATATGACCATTGTCCCGTGGAAAAGACGGATTGTTGACGCGGTGGATGGATTCATGAACGTACTGCCGGAAAATATCGCTGGTCAGCTGCAGTTTCAGTGTCTGCAGGGCAAGCGCAGCGGCGTCTTCCGGGTTCAGGCGGACCTGAGCATCAAAAGGAAGGGAGCGTTCCCGGACGGCGGGCATCATATAGTGATCGGCATGAACGGGGACTCCAAGCTTTTCTCCGAGAACAAAGATTTTTGGAAAATCATGCGCGTTCTTTTTAGTGACGCTACAGCTGATTTTGACATCAACGTTTCGTTCGCGGAGCAGACGGATGGCGCGGACGGTCTGATCAAAGCCCTGGGGGTAATGGCAGAGACGGTTATAGGAAGCGGCATCGGCACCGTAGAGCGTGATGTTAATGCGGCGCGGCCTGTACTCAGCAAAAAATCAGCCAGGATTCGCCCAGCAGGGTTCCATTGGTGTTGATGGTAAGAATCATGCCCATGTTTCGAAGCTCAAGATATAGTGTTTTGAAATCAGGAAAGAGAAGTGGTTCACCGCCGGTCAGAAGAAGAAAAAGTGTACCGGCTTTTTGCATCTGCTGTGCAAGCAGAATCCATTCATCAACTGTGCGGAGTTGTCCCTGACATTCCATTTCTGAACGGGACAGACGGACATAACACATATCGCAGTTCATATTGCAGAGTGGCAGAAGTTCAAGCGCGCCGGTAATAGGAATGTGCTGCTGGCGCGCTTTCTGGAGAAAAGAACGCTCGAAGGTGGAAGCGTCGTCCATGTAGTTCATAAAGGTTCCTCCGAAAAAAGTGGTTTGATGAACCAATTATTAATAGGTATAGTAAAGGATCGAAACGAGTGGGTTCGATCCTTTTGCTGTGGTTTGAAAAATTATTATTTAGTGGAAAAATCAGGATTTGGCGGTTTCCCAAGTATTGATGTCTAATCTGGTAGTACAATGAACGTTTGTACCATTTTCGGTCCAGATGACAACGGGGGTTGCTTCATCATTGCGGGTAGACTGGTCATCTATAAAACCACTGATAAATCCACTATCAGATTCCGCTTCATGAGTCTTGTTACAAGGATGATATTCAGAAAATTGAGCTTGAGAGCCCCAGCCTCCCCATGAGTCTTCTTTTGCGATATATTTTTTTGCCCAGATCCATCATAATAATAAACATTATAATTATGACCGTATTGTCCAGCATCGCAGACAAATTTATAAACTTTCCCGCTATCCCCGCAGGCCGCCACATATTCATTTGCAGCAAATTCCTGAACCTCAACAACAGGTTCCATCCACTCTTTCTTCATAACGATATAACCTCCTCTAATAATGCATACCTTAAAGTATCATGCACAAAATTTAAAGCAGAATTTTGAATCGTATCTTCCGCAGCCTCATATTCCTCTAACGCCTGTGCAACGACTTCCGAAATGGTACGTGGCTGCTGAAAAGCATTCCAGAGAAATGCAGCGGTATCGTTTGGAACCATCACTGCATTCGAAATCTGACAGGCAGTCCCAACGGGAATAATCGCATATTCCCCTGCAATTTCACGCAGCAGATAATCGGAATTGACACGATATTTTTTTTCATTTATCTTTTGTAAGAAATCCGACCGGGTCGGAGAAGCAATCGGTTCCATCACAAACTCCCCTCTTGCAAAATGCTGTGCCTTTTCAGGCAGAAAGTATTTCTGCAGTCAGCAAGAAAAATATGTAGAATGTTCGCAGAAATAAATTACATTTATCATTACAAAAAGATTATAGAAGAAGAACTAGGAAAAGTCAAGTAAAAACTGGAAAAAGATGGGAATGTAATCTGCTCAAAAACGAAAAACAAATCGCTGTGTGCGGACACTCCAGCGGTATCTGTGCGTGAGCCGTCCGAGACGATTTGGAAAATCTATGGCAGCGGATATGCTGGCGGCTTATTATGACAGAAGCATAGATATCGATGCACTATTTCGGAATTTAAAAATCGGCAGAAGTGAAACATATAAAAACATCGGAATCAGTATGATGTAATAAAAACCAATATGCAGGAATTTTTAAGCGCAACAAGCGGCATTGACGAAATGCTGCGCATGCTGAACGACTATCTGATTTTTGATCTCAGAGAGCAGTACAGTCAGGTGCGCTTCCGTGATGAAAAGAATCTGGTACAGGTAATGAAAGATCTGACATACGATAACGAAAAAGAAAACGTATCCATTCCAAACCGCGAAGTATCCCAGGAGTATATCAACGCAATCAGCAGATTTCCATTCTGCAATACAACGATGAAAACTCGCTGTGAAGAATATTTTTATCATTATTCTCGGTTCCTGTGTGTTCCGTGTGATTTGGGTGTACACGATTTTCGCGTATTTCCATACCATTACGTCACTGTATCTGCTGTATATCTTTTCGTGGAGAATTACCGGTGCGGCGGAGATCCTGTATTTCCGGCATGGCTATAAAACGCTGCAGATCAGTCAAAAATAAAATTACGTATTTAATTACAAAAAAAGGCTCCGAAGATTGACGGAGTCTCTTTTTGTTATCATAAATGCGGAAAAAAGGATCGTGATACGTTGCGGAGAGAAGGGAAGATCATGGGGAGAAAGAGAAGTTTTTGATGGAAAAAACATTTCAGACAGGGAGTTTTTCCTTCCGGCTGAAGTTTCCGGAAGAGCTGGTACTTCCGGTGGATATGGAAAAATTTTTTGGTGGAAACGGATTCTGCGGATTATACATATATCATTACGGCCGTCGACATATTGCCGGAAGCGGAGGGAGAGCTGATTGTGGATCGGGTCGATCTGCAGGTGTTTCATACAAAAGAAGGATTGGAGAGCCGCCGGATCGGTGTGAAAGGAGAAGCGCGTCCTTATGCATTCTACCGTGAGACTGCGCAAAATCGTGCGGAGGTTTTCGTCGGCAGGTGGTATCTGGCAGAAGTTGAAAAGTATGAAGTTGTTTTTCTTTCCCTCCTTGCCCTGGAGCGCCGTCTGGCAGAGCAGCCGTGCCTGATTCTGCACTGTGCATACACGGAGTATCAGGGGAAAGCAATGCTCTTTCTGCACCATCGGGAACGGGCAAAACCACGCAGGCGGAACTCTGGGAACAGTACCGGGGAAGCCGTACCGTAAATGGGGATAAGGCATTGCTGGAATATGACGGCACAGCGTGGACAGCAAACGGCTGGCCGGTCTGCGGAACATCAGGAGTCTGCGAAAACAAAAAGCTCCCGGTCGGATGCATTGTAATGCTGAGCCAGGCAAAGACGAATCAGGCGTGGCGGCTGCGTCCGGCAGAGGCATTTACGAGTCTGTACGGACAGATCACCATGAACCGCTGGGACAGGGAGGGACTGGTGCACAGTCTTGACCTTCTCGAACAGCTTGCTGGAAAAGTTCCGGTGTATCATCTGGCGTGCGACATTTCAGAAGATGCGGTGAAAACGCTGGAGCAGGAGATCGGGACCGGTTCGTTCGAAAGTGAAACATATGCAGCTGCACTGCACAAAAATATGATTCAGAAAAGGGAGAAACATGCATGAAAATGATGGATACACGTGCCTATGTCGGAATGCTGAAAGAACTTGTAGAGCAGGGCAGAGAAGTGCGTATGGTGATTTCCGGGAGCAGCATGGCGCCGTTTCTGATTCATGGACGCGACAGTATTTTCTTCCGAGCGCCGGCGCGGGAACTTCGGAAAGGTGATATCGTATTTTACGAGCGGCCGGGCGGACAGTTTGTCGTGCATCGGATCTGCCGCGCTCATGCAGACGGTTATGACATAATCGGGGATGCACAGACGGAAATCGAGCATCATGTGCAACGGAAGCAGATCTTTGCACGGGTGACAAAAGTGGAGCGAAAAGGAAAAATACTTGTACCGGGAACGTTCTGGTGGGAGTTTTTGCACAGGTCTGGATTCGCATCATCCCGCTTCGCCCGATTCTGATGCATGGATATGCCCGGTTATTCGGTGTGGATAAAAAGAAAAATGATGCGTGCAGAGAAAATGAAAGGAAAAGAAGATGATTACAGAAACAGAAACCGTATTCCTTGCGGTGATTCGTGCGTTTTTGACAGAAGAAAAAGCATCGCCGGCGGAAATTCAGGGGCTGACAGAAAAACAATGGAATCATCTGTTTGTCCTTGCGGCACAGCATTCGCTGCTGTCAGCGGTCTACGATGTTGTGGGAAAAACACCGGAATTTGCAGAACTTCCGGACGAGCTTCGCAGACAGGTAAAAACGCAGGCAATGCAGAGTGTTTTGCAGCAGGTTTCGCGTACAGCGCTGTTTCTTTCCGATGAAAAGGAGCTGGAGCATCTGGGCGTGCAGCCGCTGGTGATGAAAGGAATTGTGTGCAGAAGTCTCTATCCGAAGCCGGATCTGCGCCCGTCCGGGGATGAGGATCTTCTGATTTCGGCAAAGGATTTTGCAACAGTAGATGCCTGTTTTATGAGGAAGGGCTTTGTGCGGGACAAAGAAACCGCAATGCCAAATGGTGCCAAAGACGGTGATGCCCCGGAAGAGATGGGCTACATTCATCCGAAAACAGGGGTCTTCTATGAAATACATACCAGGCTGTTCAGCACAGAATCCTCTGCCTATGGTTATCTGAACCGTGCATTTTCCGATGTTTTTTGCGCATCCATCCAGGGTGGAAGTGCAGGGTCAGAGTATTTTTACCTTAGAAGAAACGCATCATCTTTTCTATCTTCTCTGTCACAGCTTCAAGCACTTTCTTCACGGCGGCGTCGGGATCCGTCAGATCTGTGATATGGTACAGATGATTCGTATATATGGAAGAAAAATAGACTGGGAAATGTTCTGGCAGCTGTGCGAAGAGTATCATATGACGTGCTTCTGTATCAATCTGCTGGATATCGGCGAGCGGTATCTGGGCTTTTCCTATGAAGCAAGTGGGGCAGTCCGTGCCGCAAAGAAGCTTCACCCGGATTCCGAAGCGCTTCTGATCGATATTCTCGATGCCGGTTCGTTCGGGAAATCGAGCGCGGGAAGGATCCACAGTGCAAACATTACCCTGTATGCGGCAGAAACCGGAACGGAAAAGCATACAGCCGGGGGAATCTGGAAATCGCTGGTTCCGGAAGCTTCCTATATGAAAAACAAGTATCCCTATGCGGCGAGGTATCCGTTTCTGCTTCCGGCTGCATATGTGCAGCGGATCCTGAAATGGCTGGGACAGGGAGAAAAAGAACAGAAATCGAGCATTGAAGTGGGCGCGGGACGTGTCGAGCTGCTGAAAAAATACGATATGATCCGCACCGCAGACTGGAAAAAGAGAGGAGACGCGCATGCAGGAAGAAATCCAAAGAGAAAAGTAAAGACGCTTCCTTTGAGTCTCTCCGTACCTGTCGGAGCGATGGAAAACGGAACGTTCTCGGAAATCATCGATGACTGGAAATGGATTTTTGGCTACAGCGTGCGCTATAAGGGTGCGATTGTTTTTTATACGATTCTCGGTATCTTAAGCACTTCGCTTGGGCTTGTCGGCAGCGTGGCAGGAAAATACCTGATCGATATCATCACCGGATACCAGATGCAGAAGCTCCCGCTGCTGCTTTGCATCATGATCGGAAGCACCGTGTTCAGCCTTGGATTTGAGAGCGTCATCAACCGTATTTCAACAAAGCTTGGCATCGCGATCAACAACGACATCCAGGCGGATATTTTCGACAAAATCGTTGATGCGGACTGGCTGGAAATCAGCAAATACGCAAACGGTGACGTACTCAACCGTTTCAACGGCGACATTGGAACGGTCAGCGGCAACGCAATTAGCTGGCTCCCGACGATTATCATTGCCGTGTATCGGTTTATTGCCACCTTTTTCGTAATCCTGCATTATGACTGGGTTATGGCACTGATTGCTTTTTTAAGCGCACCGTTTCTGCTTCTGATGTCCCGTTTTATGATCCGCCGTCAGCGGGAATACAGCAAAAAAGTGCGCGAGATGAGCAGCAACCTGATGAGCTTTGAGGTAGAAGCATTCTACAATTTCGATACGATCAAGTCGTTTGGCATCGCACCGTATTACAGCAAAAAGATGCGCTGGTGGCAGGGACTTTTCAAAGACATCAGCCTGAAATATAATCTGTTTACGATTAAAACCAATATCGTAATGTCTATTCTCGGAGTGCGGTGGAATTTACGGCATTCGGATACTGCCTGTTCCGTCTGTGGACGCACGACATTACCTATGGAACCATGACGCTGTTCCTGCAGCAGCGGAGTAACCTTTCTGGCGCGTTTGGAAACGTAATTTCAATTATTCCGTCCTTCCTCAACAGCTCCGTCTCGGCGCACCGGATCCGTGAGCTCGTAGAGCTGCCAAAAGAAGTCCATATCCCGGATAGCGCCAAGCTCGATCCACTGGCAAAGGATGGCTTCCGGGTACAGATGCATGGGTAGAATTTTCCTATATAGAAGGAAACAAAGTAATCACCAAATCGGAGTTTCAGGCCGCTCCCGGCGAGATTGTAGCGTTGGTTGGCCCGTCCGGCGAGGGAAAAACAACATGATCCGCCTGATTCTCGGCCTTATCCGCCCGCAGGAGGGGGAAACCGTGATCATTGCCTCAAACGGAAAAACGGTTCCCATGACGCCGAAACGCGTCATCTCTTCGCCTATGTGCCGCAGGGAAATACGATCCTTTCCGGCACAATCGCCGAAAATATGCGCATGGTAAAAGAAGATGCGACCGACGAGGAGATCATCGAAGCGCTCAAAATCTCCTGCGCCTGGGATTTTGTTCAGCATCTGCCGGATACCATCAACAGCCGCGTCGGGGAACGTGGCCGCGGTTTCTCCGAAGGTCAGTCCCAGCGGCTTGCCATCGCCCGTGCCGTCCTCCGCGATGCCCCGGTGCTGCTTCTGGATGAAGCCACCTCGGCACTGGATGTCACGACGGAACGAAACGTTCTTCGAAATATCATCCGTCAGCGTCCCAACAAAACCTGTATCGTTACGACGCATCGTCCGAGTGTCCTCGGCCTCTGCCAGAGAGTCTACCGTGTCATGAATGGAACCGTGACCGAACTCGATGAGGCAGAAGGGGCAAAGATGGTGGAAGATTTTTGACAGAAAAAAGACACAAAAAAGACACAAAGGTCGGAAGAGTGATACTTCAAAGTCAAATCAGTTATAGAGTTGTAAGTCAAAATCCTGCTATAATACAACCATCAAAGGTCACACAACACGATACGTGAAAAGGAGAAAAAGTATGAAGAAAAAAGTGTTAGCAGGCATTCTTGCAGCAACCATGGCATTTTCCATGGCAGCATGCGGAAGCACAGGATCCAGTTCTGATTCCGGTTCCTCCGCAGCTTCCGGAAGCACAGCAAAGACAGAGGAAAAAGGCGAGCCGTACACTGTAACTATGGTACTGCAGGGCAGCCAGCAGCAGGATGAAGAGAGAATCGAAGAAAAAATCAACGAGATTCTGGAGCCGGAGCTGAATGCAAAGCTCGATATCGTTGTTCTTCCGTGGGCAAGCGCATCTCAGCAGTTACAGCTGATGCTTTCCGGCGATGAGAAAATCGATCTTCTGTACACAAATGCAACAACAGCTGTACAGTATATGCATTCCGGCCAGATCATGGATATGTCTGAACTGATTGACAAATACGGCACAAACCTGAAAGATATCTATGGCGAGGATATTGCAAAAACAAATCAGATTGATGGGTTTGTCTATGGCGTTCCGAACCAGATCGAACGAGGCAGCATTCCAGCCATCTTCATGAGAAAAGACCTGGTAGAAAAGTATAATATCAATACCGATGAAATCAAAGAGCCGAAGGATATGGAGAAAGTATTTGAGACCGTACAGGCAGGCGAGCCTGATATGACAATGCTGTTCTCCAGCAACAACAGTGATACGCCTCTGAGCCGTCTGTCCCGCGCTGATGGACTTGGCGATGCCAACACGGGCGCTCTGATGGATCAGACCAACAGCACAACCGTAGAAAACTACTTTGCAAGCGACTGGTACAAGGAGACTGCAACTATGCTGCATGACTGGTATCAGAAAGGCTACATCAGCAAGGATGCCGGAACAAACACAGAAAACTGGAGAACCGTATGCAAAGCAGGAAATCTCTTCTCCTTGTTCTTTGCTTATCATCCAGGTACCCCGGTTGAGTTCCAGAGCTCCACAGGATATGAGTTTGAAATCGTACCGTTCTATGATCAGCCGATCATCAACTCATCCTCTTACGGCGGAATTATCTTCTCTGTAGCACAGAACTCCGAAAATCCGGAAAAAGCAATGCAGGTTCTCGATTATATCTATGGCAGCCCGGAGGTCATGAACCTTCTGAACTGGGGCGAAGAGGGAACCGACTACGTAGTAGAAGATGAAGAAAACGGAATCATCAACTACCCGGACGGTGTAACAGCAGACAATGCAGGCTACAGCTTTAACTGTGGATGGGAGCTTCCGAACCAGTTCATCGCATACAAATGGGATGGATCTGACCCGCAGCTCTGGGACAAAATGCAGGAGTTCAACGCTTCCGGTATCGAGTCGAAAGCACTGGGATTTGTCTTTGATAACAGCGAATATGCGGATCAGGTATCAGCCCTGAACAACGTAATCAGCCAGTACAACGGCGCACTTAGCAGCGGCTCCGGAGATCCGGAAGAACTGCTTCCACAGTTCCTTGAGGCGCTGGACGATGCGGGAATCGACGATGTCATTGCTGCAAAGCAGGAGCAGCTGGATGCATTTCTTGCAGAGAAATAGGCACCATAATTTGTAAAAAGAGCACGACCGGGGCGGAAAAAAATCCGGTGTGATACAGTAACCGAAGGCTCCACTCTTACCAGAAAAGATGTGGAGCTTTCTCTGTGAAAGAACCTGAAAAAACAGCCCTCATAAAAGGAGAGACGCTTTATGAAAAAGCAGAGGTTAAAAAAGGAAAAAAGAAAAACGCGCTGAAGGAATACTGGCCGCTTTATCTGATGATGCTTCCGGCACTTCTGTATCTGCTGATTAACAACTATATCCCAATGGCAGGTATGGTGATTGCGTTTAAAAAACTGAACTTTGCAAAAGGTATCTGGGCAAGCCCGTGGGCAGGACTTAAAAATTTCAAATTCCTGTTTGCTTCCAAGGATGCATGGATTATTACAAGAAATACGCTGTTGTATAACATTGCATTTATTCTTGTAAACATGGTAGTCGGAATTGCCATTGCGATTCTGATTACGGAGATAAGAAACACAAAGCTCAAAAAGATATATCAGAGTGCGATTCTTCTTCCGTTCCTGATGTCCATGGTTATCTTAAGCTACATCGTATATGCGCTTCTGAGTGCAGAAAATGGTCTTGTCAACAACTCCATCCTTCCGTTGTTCCACATTGACCCGATTCAGTGGTACCAGAAACCGAAATACTGGCCGGCGATCCTGATTATCGCGAACTGCTGGAAGGGCGTAGGATACGGATGCCTGATTTACATCGCATCCCTGATCGGTATCGATCCTTCCTTCTATGAGGCTGCAAGACTGGACGGTGCAAGCAAATGGCAGGAGATTACGAAAATCACACTGCCGAGCCTCGTTCCGACCATCATCACCCTGCTGCTCCTCAGCATCGGAAGAATTTTCTATTCCGATTTCGGTCTGTTCTATCAGGTACCGATGAACTCCGGTGTTCTGTTCCCGACCACAAACGTTATCGATACCTATGTATACCGTGCCTGATTGAGCAGGGAAATATCAGTATGTCATCTGCAGCCGGTGTATACCAGTCTCTGGTTGGCTTCTGTGTCGTAATGTTGAGCAACTGGATTGTCCGTAAAGTAGACAAAGACCAGGCATTATTCTAGGAGGATGGAAGTATGACAAATTCAAAAAAAGCAAAACGTTTCCAGTTCTGGATTAATGTAGTACTCATTCTGATTACCTTATCCATTATACTGCCGTTTGTACTCGTATTTATTTCCTCACTGACCGATGAAAACACACTGATCCGCAACGGATATTCGTTCTTCCCGGAGAAATTCAGCTTCTATGCTTACTCCTATATCATCCGCCAGGGCGAGAAAATCCTGAGAGCATACGGAATTACCATTTTTGTAACCATCGTCGGTACCGCTGCAAACCTTGCGATGTCCGCTCTGTTGGCATATCCGCTTTCGATTAAAAAGCTGCCGTTACCGCAGAGCAATTACCTTTTCGTATTCTTCACGATGCTGTTCAACGGCGGATTGGTGCCGACCTACTTGATGTATGTAAGTATCTTCACATCAAAAACACGATCTGGGCATTGATTGTTCCGGGCTTCCTGTTAAGCGCAAACAACGTGCTGATGATCCGAAGCTACTTTAACACCAGTATCCCGGACGCGCTGTTCGAGGCAGCCAAAATCGATGGCGCCGGACACATGAAGATTTTCACCAGCATCACACTGCCGCTTGGAAAACCGATTCTGGTAACAATGGGACTGTTTTCCGCACTTGGCTATTGGAATGACTGGACAAATGGTTTATACTATTTATCAGGAAATGAAGGCCAGAAGCTTTACAGTATCCAGAACCTGCTGAACCAGATGATCACCGATATTCAGTACCTGGCAAGTGGAAAAGTAACCGGAAATATCGGCGCGGAGGTGGCAAAGCTGCCGACAACCTCGATCCGTATGGCAATCGCATTTATCGCCATGCTGCCGCTGTTTATCATCTATCCGTTCCTTCAGAAATACTTCGCAGAAGGTATCACACTTGGTGCGGTAAAGGGATGATTTTCCATGCAGGAATAAAAAAGAGAAACATTTCGGTGTTTCCGACATAAATCAGAAGATCAGTGTTAAATCAAAACAACGGAAAAATTTCGAGCGTACCGGAACAGGAAAAAAGGAGGAAATATCATGCGTAATTTCAAAACAGACC
>ENA-OQCS01000979-OQCS01000979.1-human-gut-metagenome-genome-assembly--contig:-NODE-979-length-15426-cov-1.990261_pt1 | contig 15426 bp, 22 predicted proteins | sample MGYA00242757_ERZ504575 | MGnify/ENA primary metagenome ERZ504575 (study PRJEB26092, sample SAMD00036297) | human gut metagenome | host: Homo sapiens | study: EMG produced TPA metagenomics assembly of...
AGAACGGGGAAAATGGGATGCGTATGATTCCTCTGTCCTCGTCGTTATATTCATTTTTAGCGAGGTTGTGTAGTGTTTTGATTTGTGATGTGTAAAGAGATATGCTCCGTTTACCTTTAGGCTTATCGTCCGCTCGTTCTGGAGCGCGGCGAATCTGCAGAACAGAGAAAGAAAAGTGTCGATGCGTTCTGGAAAACCGGCGTTCTGAACCCGGAATCGAACGTACAGTTCGGAGAGGGCGGCGCCGGTACGTTTTCGGATGGAAAATTAAACACTTCGGTGAAGGATCCATCCGGCAGAAACCGTGAGGTACTCCGGATCTTCACGGAATGCGGGGCACCGGAAGAAATTCTGTACGATCAGAAACCGCACCTTGGCACCGATCAGCTCATCGGAATTGTGACAACAATGCGGAAAAAGATCGAGGCATGGGGCGGAGAAGTCCGTTTCGGGGCAAAAGTGACGGACTTTGGGATTGAAAACGGCAGACTCACTTCTGTAACCGTCAATGAAACCGAGAAGATTGCCGCGGAGACGGCAGTCCTTGCGATCGGCCACTCTGCACGCGATACCTTCTTTAAACTCTGCGAAAATAAGATCTCCATGGAAGCAAAATCCTTCGCTGTCGGCGTCCGCATTGAGCATCCGCAGAAGATGATCACGGAGGATCAGTACGGACCGGAGGCACCGGATTTCCTTGGGGCAGCACCGTATAAGCTCACCAATCAGTGTGAAAACGGAAGAGGTGTGTACTCATTCTGCATGTGTCCCGGCGGCTATGTTGTCAACGCATCCTCGGAAGCGGAACGCACCTGCGTCAACGGTATGAGTTATTCTGACCGGGAAGGTAAAAATGCGAACAGCGCTATGATTGTCACCGTAACACCGGAAGACTACCGCCCGTACCATGTAGAGGGAACGCCGGACGTACTCGATGGTGTGGCATTCCAGAGAGCGCTTGAACACGCTGCGTGGGAAGCCGGAAAAGGCAAAGTTCCGGTGCAGCTTTTTGGTGATTTCTGTGAAAACAGAGTTTCTACAGCACTTGGAGAGGTAACCCCTTCCATCTGCGGAGAATGGACTTTCGCCAATCTGCGGGAAGTTCTTCCGACGTTTATCGGAGACTCCCTTGTGGAAGGCATTCGTGCATCTGAGCGGAAAATCCACGGCTTTTCCCGTCCGGACGCGTTCTTTCCGGCGTGGAAGCGCGTACCTCGTCACCGGTCCGCATTGTAAGAAATGAAACGCTCGAAAGTCCGTCGCTTACCGGTCTTTACCCGTGCGGAGAGGGCGCAGGCTATGCGGGAGGCATCACTTCCGCAGCCATGGACGGATTAAAAACGGCAGAGGAAATTGCAAAAAAATATATGAATTTTTCATAATCCTATACATCTGCGGAAAGTTGTGCTAGAATGATGGGTGATTCAAACCAATGTATTCCATGAAAATTCCCGGAAGAGTGGTGGGAGGAATACATGAGAAAAAATGGATTACGAAACCTGCGACGATGGAACAGCCATATGAAAAATGCCTGGAAAACGGCCCGGAAAGCCTTTCGACGCGGAGCTTCTGGCTGTCATTTTACGATGTGGGGCAAGGGGAAAAACATCCCTGGAGCTCGCAAGAGAAATTCTTTCCCTTCCCGGAAAAGAGGAGGGCCTGTTAGGACTCTATCACTGTACAAGACAGGAACTTCTGCAGATCCGCGGAGTCGGGGAAGTAAAAGCGATCCAGCTCCAGTGCATCGGTGAGCTTTCCAAACGAATGGCCGCGGCCGGAGCAAGAAAAGGTCTCTGCTTTCATGATCCGGCTTCCATTGCGGATTATTACATGGAACGTCTCCGCCACGAGGATCAGGAGGTTCTTCTCTGCATGATGCTGGACACAAAAAATCAGCTTCTCGGAGAAAAGGAAATCACAAGAGGAACGGTCAATGCGACGATGATTTCGCCGCGGGAGCTTTTTCTTGCGGCACTGCAGTTCCGTGCGGTTCATATTCTGCTGGTTCACAACCATCCAAGCGGAATCCCGGAACCAAGCGGTGACGATATTACCGTGACACGGCAGATCCGGCGGGCGGGCGAAATGCTCGGCATTACCCTGCTGGATCACATTATTATCGGGGATCACTGTTATACCAGTATGCTGGAACAGGGAATCTGATCCCGAAAATCCGAGGCAGAAATGCCCAAAGGAAGGGAACAAGTTAAAGGAGCACGATGCAGATTCGAAATGTATACGGCATAGACCTTGGCACCAGTACCGTCAAAATCTATGACCTGAAGAAAGACACAATCACAAAAGAAAAAAATATGATTGCCATACGCAACCGCGAACAGGTGATTGCCGTTGGAAATTACGCATATGAAATGCACGAGAGAACGCCTTCCAATATCGAGGTAATTACCCCCATGAGCAACGGACGCATTGCGAATGTATTGATGGTAGAAGCCGTTTTGCACACGCTTCTCCATCGCTGTACGCGCCACATGGGATACCGCCCGGAGCTGTATTTTTCAGTTCCCTGCGATATGACAGAGATTGAACGGCGTTCTTATTATACGATTGCACATAAGGGAGCCTTAAAAAACTGCCGCATGTATCTTGTGGATAAACCAATCGCGGATGCGCTGGCACTTGGCATTCCGATCAACCGCACGAAGGGTTCCATGATTGTCAACATCGGAGCGCAGAGCACAGAGATTTCTGTTATCGCCAACGCGAGGGTTATTTTTTCCAGAATCATCCCGGTAGGCGGAAAACAGTTCAACGAATCGATATGCAATCTGAACCGCCGCAAAAACAATTTCCAGATTGGCTCCAAAACAGCCAACGTGTCAAGATTGCGCTGGCGGATCTTGGAACAGACAAAAAGAAGGGCGCGGAAGGTGCGCGGCGTAGATGGTGCATCCGGTCTTCCAATGGAAGGGATCATTACTTCTTCCCTCGTAAACGAAGCACTCCTTTCCGGTGTTAATGAGATCGGCGAGGAAATCAAGCATGCGCTGGAGCGTACACCGCCGCAGATCCACGATCATATCCAGAAAGAGGGTATTTACATCACCGGCGGAAGCACAAGGATTCCGAACATTGACCGCTATCTTTCGAGACAGCTCGGCTGTCCGGTGCAGCTTTCCCAGTATTATGACCTCTGTACCATCTGTGGGCTCAAGGAACTGATCACGCACGATGCGCTGCATCGCTGGGCTTACACGGTAAATAAAAAGAAGTAAATCTATCAAAAAGGACCCGCTATGAATAAGAAGAAAAAATTTCAGCTAAAAAGCAAACATTTACTTTTCATCATGACGTTCCTGTGTCTCTCCGGCATTTTAGGCAGTGCAGCAGACAAAATGCCGGTCACGCCGATCCGGGAAGCCGCAGGCTTTGTGATCATCCCGTTTCAGAACGGAATTAACCAGATCGGTGCGTATTTGACAGACTGTCTGACCGGTTTCCAGAACGTCAAAAAACTGTCTGCCGAGAAAGAGGAGCTTGAACAGAAGGTCACGGATCTGACTGAGGAAAACAATCAGCTTGTACAGGAGCAGCAGGAGCTGCAGCGTCTTCAGGAGCTGTATCAGCTGGACCAGTCCTACTCGGAATATGAAAAAGTAGCAGCACAGGTCATCTCAAAGGATCCGGGCAACTGGTATGATACCTTTGTCATCAACAAAGGATCAAATGACGGGATTCAGAAAGATATGAACGTTATTGCAGACGGCGGCCTTGTTGGACTTGTTGAGGAGGTAAGTTCCAATTCCGCTACTGTCCGCTCTATCATTGATGACTCCAGTTCCGTGAGCGCCATGACAGCATCTACCTCGGATACGTGTATTGTATCGGGTGATCTGCGCCTGATCAGCGACGGAAAGCTTGCCTTTTCCCAGCTGAATACAACCGACACGGTAGCTGAGGGCGAAAAGATTGTGACATCGAACATCAGTGATAAATACCTCCGCGGTATTCTGATCGGCTATGTCAGTGAAATCACCGAGGACTCCAATCACCTGACGAAAAAGGGATACATCATTCCTGTTGTGGATTTTCAACATATTCAGGAAGTTCTCGTGATCAAAGAATTAAAACAGCAGGGAGGAGAGTAAATGCGCAGAAAAATCACGCTTGCCTTTCTGATTCTGGCAGCTTTCCTGTTACAGACAACTGTATTTCAGTATTTTCAGATCGCGTCCGTAACGCCGAACCTTCTTCTGATTCTGCGTCCGCCTTTGGTTGATGCGCGGAAAAAAAGAGGGACTGATGGTCGGATTTTTCAGCGGTCTGATGATTGATCTGTTCTACGGCAGCCTGTTTGGATTTTACGCACTGCTCTACATGTATATCGGTTATCTGAATGGCTTTTTCTGCAAAGTCTTCTATGACGATGATATTAAGGTACACATTGTACTGGTCGCTGCCAGCGATCTTGTCTACAGTCTGCTGATGTATGTGCTGCAGTTCCTGCTGCGCGTGCGCCTGCACTTTTTCGATTATCTGGCGCATATTATTCTGCCGGAAATGGTATACACGGTAGTGCTCTCCATTCTGCTTTACCGGCTTTTATTTATCATCAACCGTAAACTGACCGAAAATGAAATGGAAGGACAACAGTCGCCATGGCTAAGAAGATAAGAAAACTTTTCCGCAGACTCGGTGAAAACCGCACCCTATTGCTTGGTGTGGTTTTCCTTGCTATGTTTGCCGTCCTGATCGGAAGACTTTTTATCCTGCAGGTGGTGCATGGAGAAGAGTATGCGGATAATTTTGAACTGCAAATCACAAAAACCAGAACCCTTGATAGTACAAGAGGAAATATTTATGACCGGAACGGAAAACTGATCGCTGGAAATAAGGTTTCCTACTCCGTAACCATCGAGGATAACGGAACGTACAACACGACAAAAGAACGTATTCTCTCTCTGAACGCAGAACTCTATCGTCTCTGTAAGCTGATTCGTGCAAACGGAGACTCGATTGACACCAGCACCTTCCCGATTGAAGTGGATGAGAACGGTGCGTTTGTTTTACAGGTGAAGAGGGAACGACCCGCGACCGTTTCCGTGCAGACATTTATGGACAGAAGAAAATCGACGATATGACGGCAGAACAGAAGAGTTCCAGTGCCGAAACGCTGATGACATTTCTTGCCGGACCGGACGGCTTTGGCCTGGATGCCTATTCTGACGATGAAAAATACGCATATTCTGCCAAAGATTTTGAAGAGTATGGTCTTCCATACCAGACAGACGAATCCGGAAATGCGGTCCTTTCTCTTTCCAATCAGGAGCGTCTGGAAATTCTGGTGATCCGCTATAAGATGAAACAGACGAATTATCAGAAGTATGTCCGCGTGACAGTTGCTTCCGGCGTCAGCAGCAATACAACTGCATCGATTGCAGAGAATGAAGATGTTCTGCAGGGTGTCAGCATTTCGGAAGATTCCGAGCGTGTATATTATGACGGAAAGTATTTTTCCTCTCTGATCGGTTATACGGGCCAGGCGTCCTCAGACGAGCTGACAGAACTGAATGAAGAGCTGAAGAGCCAGGGAAAAGAAGAAACGTATTCCACGGAATCCATCGTCGGAAAATCTGGTCTGGAACAGTATATGGAGACAATCCTTCAGGGAACCGACGGATCAGAAGAGATTATCGTTAATAACGTCGGAAAAGAGCTGGAAACGGTAGAAGGATCCCTGGTTGAGCCAAAACAGGGAAATAACGTCTATCTTTCGATTGATTATGACCTGCAGATTGCGGTATATAAAATTCTGGAACAGAGAATTGCCGGCATTCTGAAACAGTATCTGAGTGATGTAAAATCCGTTGATACCTCAACACTTGCCAATACGGATGCCGTTCCGATTCCAATTTACGATGTATACAATGCACTGATCGAAAACAGCACGATTGATATTTCCCATTTCTCGGCGGCGGATGCACGGAGCGTGAGCAGCGGATCTATGCACTGTTCCAGCAGAAGCTCCAGCAGGTGCTTGCGAGATTACGCAGGAACTGACCGTTGAAACAGCAACCGTTTACAACGACCTTAGCGATGAAATGCAGGAATATGAGACCTTCATCGTGGATAAGCTGCTTTCCAGTACGATGGGTATTCTTTCTTCAACAGCAATTGATGAGAAAGACGCCACCTATCAGGCATGGAATGACGGAACGATTTCTCTTCGTGATTATCTGACGTATGCGGCAAGCCAGAACTGGATTGATGTCTCAGCACTGACGCAGGATGATGCCTACCTGGATTCTCAGGAGGTTTATCAGAAGCTGACGGAGGTTATTCTGGACCGTCTGGCAAACAATACAACATTTGCAAAAAAGATGTATCACTATATGCTGCTGCAGGATATGCTCGATGGCTATGATATCTGCAATCTGATGTATGATCAGAACCTTCTGACGAAAGAGGATGACGATTATGCCGCTTATGTTGCAGGAAATATGACACCGTTCCAGCTTCTGTCCGATAAAATCGCCAAACTGGAAATCACCCCGGCACAGCTTGCACTCGATCCGTGTTCCGGTTCTGCTGTCATTACGGACCCGAATACCGGTGCTATTTTAGCCTGTGTTTCCTATCCTGGCTACGACAACAACCGCCTGGCAAACCAGATGGATACCGCATACTGGGCAAAATTGAATACCGATGAATCCAGCCCGCTGTACAACAAAGCAACCCAGCAGAAGACGGCTCCTGGTTCCACCTTTAAACCGCTGATGCGGTTGCCGGATTAAGCGAAGGCATAATTACTCCGACCAGTACCATCAACTGCAACGGTCTGTTCGGGGAAGGACTTGTCAACGAATCTGACTATGTCCACTGCCATCAGTTGAGCGGCCACGGAGATCTGAACATTGTCGGTGCCATCCAGAACTCCTGCAACGTGTTCTTCTGTACGCTTGGATATCGTCTGGGACTCGATGAGAACGGCACCTTTAAACAGAAGCGCTCTCTGGAAATGATCCAGAAATATGCCGATATGTTTAAGCTGGATGAAAAGACTGGAATCGAAATTTCGGAAACCGATCCGAATGTAACCGATTCCCTCCCGATCCCTTCCTCGATTGGTCAGGGTACCAACAACTATACGACGACACAGCTTGCACGCTATGTCACAACGATTGCAAATTCCGGTACGGTTTATAATCTTTCCCTTCTGCAGAAAGCAACGGATTCGGATGGCAATGACATCGATATGGGCGCAGATTTCGGCCCGACGGTAAATTCAGAAATGGATGTTGATTCCAACATCTGGGATCTGGTACACGAAGGCATGCGAAAAGTAATCAGCGTATCCAATGCGACCATTTCCCGGAATCCTGGCCGGTAGAGCTTCCGGAAAAACCGGTACCGCGCAGGAAGACCGTACACGTGCAAACCATGGACTGTTTATCGGCTTCTCTCACTATGAGAGCAGAGACGATATTGCTCTTGCCGTCCGCATTCCGTTTGGATATTCTTCTATGAACGCAGAGTTGGTAGCTAAGGATATCTTAGATTATTACTATGGCCTCTCAGACGATATTCTGTCCGGTCAGGCAAACTCCAACGGTGTTGCAAGCGTGAGAGCAGACTAAGGAATTTTTCCGGCAGAAACGAAGCCTGGGAAGAAAGCTGCAAAAGAGAAAGGATGCGTTTTTAAACAAAGGTTTGGACGCATCCTGCGGCATGAAAATGCAGAACAGTTTTCAACAAGGAGGTTCCAGATGAGTGAAGTCATTGTAATTACATCAGGAAAAGGCGGCGTCGGAAAGAACGACAACCGCAGCAAATATCGGAATCGGGCTGGCACAGCTTGGAAAGAAAGTTGTGATGGTAGATACCGACATCGGTCTTCGAAACCTGGATGTCGTGCTCGGCCTTGAAAACCGGATTGTCTACAATCTTGTGGATGTTGTGGAGGGCAACTGCCGGATGAAGCAGGCGCTAATCCGCGACAAACGGTACGAGCAGCTCTACCTTCTCCCGTCTGCCCAGACGAGGGACAAGACAAGCGTAACGCCCGAGCAGATGAAAAACTCTGCGATGAATTAAAACAGAGCTTTGATTTTGTTCTTCTTGACTGTCCGGCAGGCATTGAGCAGGGATTTGCAAATGCAGTTGCCGGTGCCAATAAGGCAATTGTTGTGACTACGCCGGAGGTTTCGGCCATCCGGGACGCGGACCGCATCATCGGCTTCTGGAGGCGCAGGATCTGAGGGATATCTCTCTTGTCATCAATCGTATCCGGCGGATATGGTAAAACGCGGTGAAATGATGTCGGTGGATGATGTACAGGAAATTCTTGCTGTTCCGCTGCTCGGCATTCTGCCCGATGATGAGCAGGTAGTAATCGCCACCAACCAGGGCGAAGCGATCGCTGGAAGCGGTTCCAAGGCAGGAGAAGCCTTTACGAATATCAGCCACAGGATCCTCGGGGAGAGTGTTCCCTACTTGGATCTTGACAGCAAAAAGGGATTTTTCCGCCGCGTATTCGGGCGATAGGAGGGAACTGGTATGGGTTTATTTTCAGGCAGAAAGCCGCACTCCGGCCTCGTTGCAAAAGAACGTCTGTCCAATCTTTTAATGGCAGAACGTCTGAACTGTTCTCCGGCATCGCTTCAGATGCTGAAAAATGATCTTTCTGCTGCTGCAGGAAAATACCTTACCGTTGAGGCGGATGAAATTTCCGTCACCATTACACAAACAACCCCTGTCATACTGACAGCGAAAATACCATTGAAAAGAAACGAGGAGTATCATGTTAAGACGATATAAGCTGAAAAAATTATAATTTCCGGCTGGTCATTCTTCTGATTGCCATCAGTATCATTGGTGTGCTTCTGATCGGAAGTGCAGACAGTGCAGACCAGAAAAAACAGGCCATCGGAGTCGTATTGGGCGTAGTCATCATGATTATTGTCTCTTTGCTTGACTATAGCTGGCTTCTGAATTTTTACTGGGTTCTTTACATCGGAAATCTGATGATGCTTGGCGTTCTTTATCTCGGCGGTTCTACCGCAAAAAACACGTTTGGTGCGACCCGTTGGATTCAGATCGGAAGCTTTCAGTTTCAGCCGACCGAGCTGTCAAAAATCTTTCTGATCATGTTTTTTGCGATGTTTCTGATGAAGCATGAAGAAGATCTGAATACGGCGAAAACCATTTTTACCGCGATCGGGCTTCTGATTCCGCCGCTCGTTATGATTTACCGTCAGCCGGATTTGAAAAATACGATTACGGTCATGGTTCTGTTCTGCTTTATGATGTATGTGGCGGGCTTAAGCTACAAAGTTATCGCCGTTGTTCTGGTTTCCGGTTCAGCACTGGTACTTGCGCTTCTGCTTGTCATTACGCAGGTGAATTTCCAGCTTCCGGCGGCTCTTGACAAGACGATTGGTTATCAGCTTGGGCGAATTCAGGACTGGTTAAGCGATGATGCCGACAACGCCGACGGCCGTCTCCAGCAGCAGAATTCCATTACAGCCATCGGTTCCGGAAAGCTGACCGGAAAAGGACTCAACAACAATAAAGTTTCTTCCGCAAATAAGGGAAATTTCGTTTCCCAGAACCATAATGACTTTATTTTTGCAGTGGCAGGAGAGGAACTTGGTTTCTTTGGATGCTGCGGAATCATCCTGCTCCTGTTCCTGATTCTCGTCGAATGCATCCGGACTTCCCGGAAAGCAAAAGATCTGTCAGGAACGTTGATCTGCTGCGGTATGGCAGGACTCATTGCCTTTCAGAGCTTTCTGAATATCAGTGTTGCAACCGGAATCCTGCCGAACACCGGTACACCGCTTCCGTTCGTCAGCTATGGACTGACTCCCTTGTAACACTTTACATCGGAATGGGGCTTGTCCTGAATGTCGGACTGCAGAACCGGGATTTTGTAACCAGAAACTATGAATTACTAAGGAGGAAAACCATCAATGAACATCGGATTGATCGCGCATGATGCAAAAAAAAACGCTGCTTCAGAACTTGTGTATCGCCTACCGCTCGGTACTTGCCAAGCATACTCTTTACGCAACCGGAACTTCCGGCCGTCTGGTAGAAGAGGCAACCGGACTTAACGTCCGCAAATATCTGGCTGGACACGTTGGAGGCGTTCAGCAGATGGGTTCTCAGATTGAACAGAATGATCTGGATCTTGTGATTTTCCTGCGGGATCCGGAACAGCCGAAACAGCATGAGCCGGATGTCCATCGGATTATCCGTCTCTGCGACGTACACAGCATTCCGCTTGCCACCAATCTTGCAACGGCAGAAATGCTGATCAAATCATTAGACAGAGGAGAAATGGACTGGCGTGAAATCTACCGGAGAAACGACTAATACTACAGAAAAAGAACAGAAACTGCCTGTAACGGAGAAAAACGGGACTGCTCCGGAAAAAACCGAACATATTTTAAACCGCCTGATCTTCGGCGCGGGTGTCTGTGTTGCTGTTATTGCGGTTCTGATCGGTGTGAAACTGTACCGTCAGGACCGCCAGATGGACATTACAGAGCCGTTTGCGCGAAGTATGGTGCTCGCCTCCGATCCGCTTTCGGCAGAAAAACGGTTTCAGGCTGAAACGCTCTCTGCCGATCTCTGTGTCGGTGAGACGAGCGTACCGCTGAATGATATCTCGTTTTCCTCACAGGTAAAGGCCGGACTGTTTGATCTGGATCACAAAAAAGTATTGTTCGCGCAGAATATGTATGATCAGTCTACCCAGCCAGCATCACGAAGATCATGACGGCTCTCCTTGCCATGGAATACAACCAGCCGGATACGCAGGTAACGATCACAGAAGAGGATCTTGCGCTGGAAGATGGATCCCAGATGAGTGGACTGGCCGTGGGCGATACGGTAACGATGGATCAGCTTTTCCATGCATTGTTGATTTATTCTGCCAACGATGCTGCTATGGCGATTGCCCGCCAGGTAGGCGGAAGTGTAGAGAATTTCGTTCAGATGATGAACGATAAGGCAGCTTCCCTTGCCATGACCGGTACGCATTTTGCAAACCCGCACGGTCTTCACAATGAGAATCATTACACTACTGCATATGATGTTTATCTGATGCTGTATGCTGCCTATCAGCATACGGAATTCCAGAATACGATGTCAATGTCTTCCTACACGCTGAACATGACGCATGCGGACGGTACGGCGGGAACGATCTATTTAAGCTCCACGGACAAATATCTGACCGGAGAGAAAAACGCACCGGAAAATGTGACGGTGCTCGGCGGAAAAACCGGAACGACCGATGAGGCCGGTTCCTGCCTGGCACTGGTATCCCAGAATGCATACGGAGAACCGTTTATCTCTGTCATTCTTCATGCATCAACAAAAGTGGAACTGTACGAGGACATGAACACTCTTCTTTCCAATATCAACTCCTGACGTAATCTTTTTGCAATCCCCCGGACGGCGTTTTTTTCTGCCTATCCGGGAGATTGTCGTATCCGTTTAGAAAAACAGAGCTCCTTTCCCTGCGAATTAGAAGATTTTTCAGAATTTTTTTCATTTTACCATTGAAAACGTTGGTGAATTGTACTATAATTAAACCATGAACTTAAAGGTTTTTGGTGAAAATATCTTATTCTAATCTAAGGAGGAAACTGCTATGGTTCAATTAATTGTAGGCAAGAAGGGAAAAGGCAAAACAAAACAGCTGTTAGACAAAGTAAATGCAGAGGTAAAAACCGCAAACGGAAATATCGTGTATATTGACAAGAGCACAAAGCACATGTTTGAATTAAACAACAAAGTACGTCTGATTTCCGCAACCGACTATCCTCTGAAAAACAGTGATGAATTTATCGGATTTATCTGCGGTATCGTTTCTCAGGACCACGATCTCGCAAGCGTTTATCTCGACAGCTTCCTGAAAGTAGCAAAACTGGAAGGAGAGGACATCACAGATTGTGTTGAACAGCTGGAAGGCATTGGCAAGCAGTATAACATTACCTTCGTATTAAGTGTCTCCATGGATAAGGAAGAGCTTCCGGAAGGCATGCAGGATAAGATTATCGTTGCACTGTAACCGAAACTGTATTATAATAATTGCATAGCGACAAAACCAAAGGACGGCGCTTACGGCACCGTCCTTTTAGCGCATGGATTAAACAATAAAAGGAGCATACATTTTGTCTAAGCAGAAAAAGAACAGCCGCCGGCATTCGAGAATCCGTTTCCCTTTTCCGGCGTTGAATATTGGAAATATCATCTTTGGAGCCTTTTTTTCTATATGGCAGTTTCACTTTTCTTTTACCTGACCGCCGATCATATCAAATCTTTTCAGGTTGTGCAGGGAACTTTATCCCGGAATGATACCTATACCGCATTCGCCATGCGGACAGAGAGCGTGCAGCTTTCCTCCGGCAGCGGATATGTTCAGTTCTATACCCCAAATGCATCGAAAATCAGCCGCGGAAGCGCTGTTTATGGGATTTCCGCAACAGAAAATGCCGATACCTCTGGTATTGCGGCAGATGCGGCAACGAGAACGTCGCTTCGTTCCTCGCTCGCACGTTTTTCTTCTGATTATGATTCCAGTTCCTTTTCCGGCATTTATCAGCTGAAAACAGAACTTTCCGCAAAGCTGCTTGCCGCTGCCGCTGAAAACGGAGATTCCTCATCACAGACAATATTTTATGCAGATCAGGACGGTGTTGTCGTCTACGGCAGTGATGGATATGAAAGCTATACGGAGGACAGCCTTACGCCGGAGCTTTTCTCTACGAAAGCCTCTGTGGTTTCCTTTGATTCCGGCGCGCAGACGGAGCCTGGAAATGCAGTATACCGTCTGGTGACAGATGAGCAGTGGGAAATTGCCGTTCCGGTGACGAATAAGCAGGTCGTTACACTTTCCAATTTCAGTACGATAAAAGTTAAATTTCTGAAAGACGGAAAAACACAGACGGGAACGCTGAATCTAAAGTCCATTAACGATCAGAACTATGCTGTCATTTCGTTTACAAGCGGGATGATCCGTTATGCGGAAGACCGTTTTCTTTCAATAGAGCTGGTCACAAACACTGGAAGCGGACTGAAAATTCCAAATACTGCCATCACGGAAAAAGATTTCTATAAAATCCCGGCGCAGATGCTCGTACAGGGCGGAGACAGCAATTCTTCCGGTTTCCTGCGGGAAAAGACCGATAAAAAGGAAATGTCATGCTGGATGATAACGGACAGCCGGTGACAGAATTTGTAAACGCCACGATCTATGAGCAGGTCAATGATGAAAATGATAATCCGGTCGAATATTACGTCGACATGGCCGCTTTTAATGATGGAGATATACTTCGTGCACAGGATTCCGCCACAACGTATCAGATTGGAGAAACGGTTCCGCTGCAGGGTGTTTACTGCATCAACAAAGGATATGCTGTATTCCGCAAAATTCAGATCGTCGATCAGAATGCGGAGTATTCTATCATAAAAAACAAACGCAATACGGCATTTCGCAGTATGATTATATTGTGGAAAATGCATCCACCGTCAGTGAAGAAGATATTGTGCATTAAATACTGGAGGTTAGAAAGATATGCTGAAAGAGAACTATGAAGAAGTCCAGAAGAAAATTACAGAAGCCTGCAAAAGAGCGGACGGAACCGGGAGGAAGTTACCCTGATTGCGGTCAGCAAGACAAAACCGGTCGAAATGCTTTCCGAAATCTATGATCTTGGCGAACGCAATTTCGGTGAAAACAAAGTGCAGGAGCTGACAGAAAAAGAGGAAGTGCTGCCAAAGGATATCCACTGGCACATGATCGGTCATCTGCAGCGGAATAAAGTAAAATACATTGCAGGAAAAGTTGCCCTGATTCATTCTGTCGATTCTCTTCGTCTGGCAAAAACGATCAGTGAGGAAGCGGTAAAGCACAACTGCGAAATCCCGATCCTGATCGAGGTAAACGTTGCCGGCGAGGAAAGCAAGTTTGGTGTCTCCGTAGAGGAAACCCTTCCATTGATTGAAGAAATCGCAAAACTTCCGGCAATTCATGTGGAGGGACTTATGACCATTGCACCGTATGTGGAAGATCCAGAAGAAAATCGTCCGGTTTTTCGCAAATTAAAGGAATTAAGTGTTGACATTGCCGCCAAAACATTAATAATGTACGTATGGCCATTTTGAGCATGGGCATGACCGGCGATTACGAAGTAGCAGTAGAAGAAGGCGCCACTTTAGTACGGGTTGGAACCGGAGTCTTTGGCGAACGGGATTACAGTAAAAGATAACAGGAAGCCTTTCCAAGAAGAGTGACCCCGCGCATTCTGCACGGCTGTCTGGCCAAATGCCACAGGACTAAAAATAGGAGAGTATAAGAATGAGTGTTTTAGACAAATTTCTGGATGCCATCCGGCTGAACGACGATTACGAGGAAGAGGATGCTGATTCGGATAGCTTCTTCGATGAAGAAGACGATGATATAGAAGAAAAACCAAAGAAACGTTTCTTCCGTAAACTGGAGAACGAGGATGAGGACGAAGAGGAAGAGCCGCAGGCGAAACCGGTTCACACTGCACCGCGTAAACAGCCGGCGCCAAAGACCACCGCTTCAAGCCAGGCTGCTGCTGCACGAGCTCCAAAGCCAGCTGCTCCGGTTTCCTCGAAAGTTACTCCAATGAGAAAGAAAGCAGGTGCATTAAATATGGAAGTATGCGTCATCAAACCGGCTTCCATGGAGGATACCCGTGAAATCGCGGATACGCTTCTGGCCGGATGTACCGTTGTCCTTAACTTAGAAGGCATTGATGTGGATATTGCCCAGAGAATCATTGATTTCTGCTGTGGTGCATGCTACTGCATGAGCGGAAGTCTGCAGAAAGTTTCCAGCTATATTTTCATCCTGACACCGTCCAGCGTAGAAATTTCCGGTGACATCCAGGATATCTTAAGCGGAGCTTTTGATCTTCCAAATATCCGTACCGATTATTAAAGAAAATTATCTTTGCAGTAAATTAAAATGGATCCACTGGATCAATTATTGATTTGCTTAGTAACAAAGGAAAAGCATCAGATGCAGGATTCTGATGCTTTTTTCATGAAAGAACATACAGGAGGCATAATTTATGAAAACACTTACCGTTAAAAGAGAAGGCACATCTACTGAATTTTCTTATGAAATTGTCTGGGACGCAGCTACGAACGCCTCGCCGGCTGTGTGGAGAACTTAAAACTCCCTGCAAAAAAGGCCTGCATTGTCACAGACAGCACGGTTTCAGAACTGTATCTGGAAGAGGTAAAAAATGTACTGTCCCCGCTGTTTGAGACCGTAACCGCATTTGTTTTCCCGGCTGGTGAAGCAAGCAAAATCTGGATACCGTCAAAGATCTGTACACGCATCTGATTGAAAACCACTTTGAGAGAAAAGACATTTTATTCGCACTCGGCGGCGGTGTCGTTGGGGATCTGACCGGCTATGCG
>ENA-OQCS01000980-OQCS01000980.1-human-gut-metagenome-genome-assembly--contig:-NODE-980-length-15423-cov-7.879707_pt1 | contig 15423 bp, 18 predicted proteins | sample MGYA00242757_ERZ504575 | MGnify/ENA primary metagenome ERZ504575 (study PRJEB26092, sample SAMD00036297) | human gut metagenome | host: Homo sapiens | study: EMG produced TPA metagenomics assembly of...
TTTTAATCCGGAGGTGGAACAAAGAATTATGTTTTTCTACGCATGATACACATTCAGAATTGTGTGATGCGATAAGAATTTCCAAAGGCTATCGGAAGGAAAAATGGGGATATTTTCTTAGAGCAGAAAGTTTCTATAATGTTGCAACGAAGGAAGAAGAATATGCGGATCTCACACATCCTTCCGCTAAATATCATGAAAAATCACATGGAGAGAGTTTTCTCGCATTGGCACAGAATAATCTGCGTCCAAATGGCTTGTATCTTTTTGACGAACCTGAAGCTGCATTATCCCCACAGAGACAGCTTACATTGTTGATGCAAATATATAGTTGTGCAAAAGAGGGAGCACAGTTTATTATAGTTACGCATTCGCCAATTTTGTTAGGAATACCTGATGCAGATATCTATTGTTTTGATGATGGACGAATACATTTATGCGAATATGAAGAAACAGAGAGCTATCGGATAACAGAAATGTTCATAAACAACAGGCAGATGCTGTTGGATAAATTGCTAACAGATTAGATAATAAAGGAATCGACGGATTCAAGTTTGTGAAATTAAGAAAATCTGGATTGTAGAGGAAAATATTACATGAAGAAATTAGTATTGGTATCATTAAAAACGTTTGCCTTTTTGTAGGCTGGGCTATATGTGTTTCAATTTTGCCTATACCAGATACAAAAAGTGCGGCAGTCTGGAGATTTTGGGCAGAATTGATTCCATTATTGTCAGTTATTGGTTTTACAATTATTTTCTGGTTAATAGATAAAAGAAACATACGATTACATCTGACTGGAAAACCTGTTTATAATATCGTACTTGGGTGTATCACAGGAGCTATTTGGTTAGGAGTATCTGTTGTAATATTATCTTTAACAGGGGTCATACATATTAATGGCAGAAACCAAATTTCTATGCTTTGGTTATGGTTATTTTCAGCTTTTATCAATAGCGTTATGCAGGAAGTGTTAGTTCGTGGTTACTTATATCAGATGATAAAAAATAATTACAAACATAGTTGTCGCTGTCCTTATATCTACCGGATTATTTACATTTGCACATGGTGGGGCTTTTGAGGCAGGAATACTTCCTGTACTAAACGTTATAACGATGAGTCTTTTCGTGACGGCAGTTTTGGAATACACGGAATCCTTAGTTGCTCCGATTGTAATCCATTTTTTATGGAATGGAGTTGGTGCAATTATTTTGGGTGGAGTATCATTAGCAGAAGATTATCCGCATTTGTTCAACATGGTAATTAGTGGAAATTCAATTTTGTCGGGTGGCAGCTGTAAAATTGAAGGTAGCATAGTTGTACTGTTTATGAACTTGATTTTAATGTTTGGATTCGTAATGGCAAAAAAGAAAAGGGACAAAAATCTATAATTTCAGTTTTATTGTACTTTTCTAATTCGAGACACACTGTGCCCTGAATTGAGCTGGTCACATTATCGTGCCCTGATACGTATAAATGATGAGAAAGCAAGAACAAATGCAATGTAGACTTGGGATATAAAAAACTATACTATAGAAAAGCGTTAGAGGTGGCAACGGGAATGAAAAATAAAATTTTGGTGATAGAAGATGACCGTGCAATTTCAGAATTGCTGTGCATGAACCTGGAGGCAGCAGGGTATGAGACTGTGGCAGCGTATGATGGGGAAGAAGCCCAGAGGCTGCTCTTATGGCAGGAGGACGCGGACCTGGCAGTAGTGGATATCATGCTGCCGGGAAAAGACGGGTTTGCATTGATGGAGGATTTTAAAAAGAAGGAGCTTCCGGTGCTCTACCTGACTGCAAAGGATGATGTGGCTTCCAAGGTGAAGGGATTAAAGCTGGGTGCGGAAGATTATATGGTAAAACCTTTTGAGATGCTGGAACTTCTGGTACGCATTGAGAAGGTGCTGGAGAGGACGGGACGGGCCAAGAAAGTCTTAACGGTCCGGAACATCCTGGTGGACATGCAAAGCCATCAGGTCTACAAAGACGGGCTTCCGGTAAGCCTAAAGCCAATGGAATATGACCTCTTTGTGCTGCTCCTGCAAAATAAGAATATTGCGCTTGGAAGGGAAGAACTGTTAAAACGGGTCTGGGGAGAAAACTACCTGGGAGAAAGCAGGACGGTGGATGTCCATATCGGACAGCTCAGAAAAAAGCTGGAACTTTATGATGAGATCAGGACGATCCCGAAACTTGGATACCGTCTGGAGGAATAAGGATGAAGCTGTGGAAACGAACGGTACTTCTTATGCTGGTAACGCTATTATGTGCCCTGATCCCAGTGGGAACGCTAAGTCTTTATATCACAGGAAAACGAAGCCTCAATAATGCTGCAGAGACCTACGGAAGACAGCTGGAAAATGGCAAGATACTCCTGGAACAATTTTGGGATAACAGCAAATATGAGCAGATGTCCGAGACTGGAAAGCAGGCTTATATGGGCTTTCAGTTCCAGCGATGCTGTGGGGAAGGCATGGCCCTGATCGACCGAAAAAGCAATGCCGTCATTGAAAACCTGACAGATTATAAAGTGGTGGGGCTCGAAAACTTAGGCTTAAAGGATGAAGGAGATCCGTATGCCTACAAGATACAGAAACTGGGACAGAAATACCTCCTTCTCCAGCTGGAACCATTATCCAGACCGGAAGGATACGAAGTCCTCTCTGTCCGGGAAGTCACAGGCTTTTGCAGAGCTGAGACAGACGCTGTCTGGTTTTTGGGAATTTATCTGGCTGTGTTCCTGATCGCCGGCCTTTTTATTTATATGATGATGCGAAGAACTGTGGAACAGATGGAGAAGTTACAGGAAGTGGCAGAGAAACAGGAGCTGCTCATGGGGGCACTTTCCCATGAAATGCGTACCCCGTTAACGTCCATTATCGGGTATTCGGATACCCTGCGCCATGTAAAGCTGAAAGATGAACAGAAAGACCGGGCACTGGAACATATCAACCGGGAGGGAAAGCGCCTGGAGGCTCTTTCTGGGAAGATGCTGCAGATGCTGGGGCTTTATCAGAACCATGCCATACAGATGGAAATGACCATGGCAGGTGACCTTTTAAACCATGTCATAGACATGGAAAAAGAACAGGCAGAAAAGAAAGCGGTGCACCTCAAGATGGAATGTGAAGCCTTTTCCATGAAAATGGATCCGGCCTTGATGGAAAGCCTTCTGATAAACCTGATCGACAATGCCCTAAAGGCTACGGATGCCGGTGGAAGCATTTGGGTAAAGGCTTATGAGAAAGCTGGAAAAAAGATCTTTGAGGTGTCGGATACCGGAATGGGGATCCCGGAGGAAGAAATGGGAAAGATCACAGATGCATTCTATATGGTGGACAAATCACGAAGCCGAAAAGAAGGCGGATCCGGACTTGGGCTGGCACTCTGTGTGAAGGTGGCTGAAATCCATGGCGGATGCTTGAAAATCGAAAGCAAACAGAGAGAGGGGACCACGGTAAGAGCCATCTTTTGATTTACAATTTGTTTACATCTTGATGAATACATCGGCAAAGCAATATGGTACTCTTTTCTCATAAGAAGAGGGTACCTTTTTTAATACCGAAAGGAAAGGATGGAAAAAGGATGAAGAAAATAAAAATGTTTATGGGAGCCGTTCTGTGTATGAATCTTTTGACATTATCCGGATGTGACCGTATTGTCCAGTCTGCTGTTGTGGAAGAAAAGGATCAGACAGAACAGAAAAAAGAAGAGAAAAAGGAGACAGTTCAGAAAATCGTTGCCGAACAGGTTCAGGCACCGGAAACATACCAGACAACAATCCAAGCAGATCTAAGATCAGCGGACCGGGAGGATAAAGAAACCCCGATGAATTTTACCCTGACAGCGGATGCACCGGTAAAAGTCCCGGATGTAGATGCAATCTGTTTAAAAAAAGTAAAAAGGGTGGCGATTCCTGAAGAAGAACAGAATAAAATAAAAGACACATTCGGAAAAGGACAGCCCATGCAGGAAGAGAAGAATGAGAACGAACAGGCGGGGACATATACAGTAGATGGACTGACCTATCGGTATTCTTATACACAGAGTGAGCAGGTATCGGATGTGGAGGAACTCGGATTTGGGATAGCGAAGTTTATCTTTGACGATTGTGGAGACATGACCCTGGAATCGAGTGAGAAAAAAGAAAGGGAAGAACGCTTTCAAAATTATATAAAGGCAGGAAGCGGGAAAGTATCTGAAAAGGAAGCAAAGGAGAAGGTTTCAGGTCTTGTGTCCGGAAACTGGGAGATATTTGAAAGTTCCTCAAAAGCACTTACTGAAGGAAGCACTACCCTGGAAAAAGATGATTTCATTTTTGAACGGATGATAGACGGGGTTCCGGTTAATTATGTGAGGGAAACCTCTCTGCCTGTTAATGAGCAGGCTCTTGAATGGGAAAACGAAGATGGAACACTTCATGAAGGACAGTCTGAAGGATGGGAAAATGAAGTACTGACGATGGACTTTTGCAGTGGGACACTTCAGAGTTTTCTGCACCGAAATCCCATAGAAGCATCGAATGCTTCCGATGAGAGGCTGTTCTTACTTCCTTTTGATGAGGTCAAGGATATCTTTGAAAAAACGATCACTTTGCAGGTAATGACAGAAGACAAGAATCGGCTGATCTCTGTCGATGGAGGAAGCCACTACCGTTATCCGTCCATTGATGCACAGAGTGCGGAGATAACCATAACAAAGGTACAACTGGGTTATATGTGCATGCCAGACAGTGAAGGCAGCGATACCGAAGCAGTCCTGATCCGGTGTGGGATTTTTATGGAACCTGGACATCCAAAGAGCCAGAGTATGAGTACGGAAATGGGGAGGATGGACCGGTCATGGGAGACGTAACGATGGATGCTGCAGGTGTTCCACTCCTTACGATTGATGCACGGGATGGAAGCGTAATACAAAGGATTCAGGCTGGATGGGCGGCTTCTATGGGTTCCAAGGATATAAAATAGAGTGTGAATTTCAATTTCTAATCAATGATGACCGAAAGACCTGGAATTTCAGGTCTTTCTGCTTTACAGGAAAAAGAAAAATGCGTTATACTTTTCCTATAGAAAAAGGTTGGAGGGATATGTATGGCAGAAAAAATGGCAGAGCAGATTGCAGAGATTTTAAAAGGACCTAATTTTCAAACGGCAGAGAAAGCACTGACAGATTTCTGCGGAACGATGGATGGGGAATTCAGGAATCTTCTGGTGGATATTATTGTGGAACGATGGATTGATACGCCTAAAGACGTACCGTTTTCCTATGCCCGCAGCATTTGGAATCGGAAAGATATAAATAGAGAAGAGTATCAGGCATTGCTGGAGGAAATCCGAAGCTATCCCATCGCACCGATCAACAAGGCAAAGATATCGGATTTTTTATGGGTTGTGGAAAATGATTTTTCAAATGCTAAAATAGCAGAAACGGCTTATTACGAACACTTGAAGAACACCGGTGCATTTGCAGATCATATCATGGCTATAAACCGGATCTTGTTTATCTCTAAAAAAATCCGAAGCAAGGAAATCAATGAAGAGGTGCGAAAGAATCTGCTGATAAAAGTATTAGAAGAGTATGATAACAGCAGCCACGCAAAAATTGGATATTTGATAAAAACCGCCATGGAGGAAAAAGTGGATACAGGATATCTGATCCCTTATGTGGAAAATATCTTGAAAACTTACGATGATAATAGCTGTGATGCACCGCTCATTGGTAAGTTTTGTGATCTGTTGGAAGAACTCTATTGCAGAAAAAATAACTGGCAGAAGAGGCAGAAGAAAAAGTGTATTACTGAACCTAAACTGATTGCGATACGAAGACGTAAGATTCAGGCTATCCGGATGGAGGCTGAATATGCCGGGGCCTCTTCCAAAGGAAATTTAATGAGAAAGATTCACTATTTGAAAGAGGTTATTCAGTTGTTAAAGACCATACAGGGTACGGAAGAAGAAAGAAAGGCACTGTTGCAGGAAATAGCACAGATAGAAGAAGCTTCCCTTTCGGAGATGATGGTATGGAGTGATAAACAGGATGCCAGCGGCATTGTAAAAGAACTGTTCCGCCAACTGGAAGATCTTGATAAAGAAGAGGCATTATGTTATTTTGCTTCATTTCTTCCGATTCCGGTAAGAGAAAAGGTAAAGAATCAAGTATTAAATAGGACTGGGATCCTGAACACGATATTCCAGCGGCAATCCTTGGAAAAGGAGGAAAATTAATTGCTAAAAGCAGGCCTGTGAAAAAGCCTGATGGAACAATCGATGAAGGTGCGCTTAAGGATAATATGGAGCGGACAGCAGCCATGGAGATGGATTATTTTGCACAGATTCTGGTGAGAAATACGTTTGAATATATTCGTTCCAGATTTGTGATCGAAGAGAGTGATGTAAAAAAGATTGTAGATGTAAGTTGTGCGATTCCAGAGGGGAGAAAAGAATCGTATACCAAGGGTCTTATGTTTGGCTTTTCAGGAGATTTTTTGACGGCGCTAAGTATCCTGATTCCACAGATAGAAAATGCAGTAAGATATCTGGCAGTGGAATGTGGAGAACCTGTTTACAACATGAATGAAGAAGGGATTGAAGAAGTAAAACCAATGCACGCTGTCTTAGAATTGGAAGGAGTAAAAGAAAGCCTGGATGAAGACCTTATATTTGCTTTAAATACGATTTTCTGTTCAAAATTTGGATTTAACATGCGCAACAATGTGGCACATGGAATGCTGGATGATCAGGCATTCCAGAGCTTTAAAGCTTTGTATATCTGGTGGTTTGCACTGAAATTGCTATCTATCTGCGGAAAATTACAGGAGGAGAATAGAAGCAAAATAAATAAAAAGCTGAAACAGCTGATGGAGAAGAAAGATAATATGGATGAGAATTAATATAAAATGGTTGGACGGATGGTATGGTTTCCTTAAAAAGTGTTCGGAAGTATCTGGCAAGCATAGCGTTTGGACATCAAAACGCACTTTGGGGACGGCCTCAACCCCCGGAATGTGTAGCACTGAGAGTAAATCTATAAATATAATATGAATTATAAAAACACTCCAACTTAGTAGTCAGAGTGTTTTTCATAAGCATATATTTTTTTTATAAAAATAGAGAGAAGTATTTTGGTAGTTACGGATTTAAGAAAAACCAAAATTCATGTCCCTGGCATACAATATAGCGCTCCAACCACTCATTAAAAGGAAGGTTAAAACGATCGGTGTCAGGAGCTGGATAACATAAATAATCGTCTCTACCTTCTAATACAGCTTGTAAATCCATGGTTATATCACCTATATCTTGCAGAAAAAGAATGGGAAGATGATAGGTGAATTCTGGATCAGATAAAATGGGTGTATTATTCCAAACCTCTTTTTGATTAAGAGCTTCTTTTAAAGAGTAGATGGTACAGCTGACTAGAGAACTACCCTCTTCTCCACAAAAAAGCTCCATTCCATTTGAACAAGATAAAAAGGCTTTATACGAAGCGGGAAGTTTCATGTTGGGAAAATATTTTTCAAATAACTGAATTTCTTCGGAGGATACAGGTGGGTAAAATTTATGAGTTACTTTTATAGGCTCATCACCTAAATGCCATTGATAGACCCAACCATTATTATCCATCTCATATTTTAAATTTTTGAAAATTCTGTGTATTGCATTTACATCTTCCATTATGTACTCTCTCCTTAATAATTTCTAAACCAAGAAGTTATTGCTCTATGGCTTTCGGTTTTGACGGGCATTAAATTATTAAAATCATTTAATGCACCTCCATATTGTCTTGGGCGTATATGATGAATTTGAACACTTGACCAGAAGGAAGAAGGCTGTTTTCCATATTTTTCTTCATATTGTTTTATATACTTTGATCTTCCATTCCATGTAGGAGATTTCGCAAGCTTTTTCCAAGTGGTGCTAATTGTAGATTCAGCATCTTTTTAGATACGGGATCAACATATTGAGGGAAGATTTGTCCTTTTTATTTGTTAAAATAGGAGTTATTTGTCCGTTTGCACCAGGATTAGAAGTGCCATCAGCCATAACCGCGTTAAAGGAAGTATTTAATTTCCAAAACATTGTATTAGCAGCGGTAGTAACATATTTAACCTGTCCCTTTCTTATTTCACTACTTTTAAAAGTTACAGTTCCTAAATTTGTATTAGCTGTTACTTGTTTTATATTGGATCCATGACGTAGTGTGAAATGAACAGTGAGAACTTTAGGTTTTTCTCCAATCATAGAGTCTATAACAAAACCATAACGTAATTTTCCGTCAACATAAAGATAATTAGTATGATATGTAAACTCACCGACAACTTCCTGTTCTCTGGAAGCTAAAGAAGAGGCATTTTTTCTATTATGAAGATTTACAGAGTCAGTGCTTAAAGATGTAGCATTTAAAGATAATCCCTCTTCATCATGTAATGAGGATATTTTTATATCAGATTGAGTAATATTTTGATTTGAGGCAAAAACACTAAAATTGACGCTTAATATCAATGTAAGCGATAACATCCACATGAGTATTATTCTTAATTTGTTTTTTTTACGCATAGTTGTCCTCCCGAAAAATATTTAGCTGTCAAATTAGCGCTTTGTTCAACAACGGAGAGCAATTATAGCACGTTTTATGTTTTTTTCAATAGTTTTTTGCGCATTTATAAGATTTGTATAGAGATTATTATGAAAAAACATAATATCACTAGAAAAGTAGTTACAGTAAGAATTGAGTAATTGAACCCAAAAGAGTGTATTTGGAAAGAAAAAAGGTGACGTTGTATATGTTGTTGGTTTTTTAATCTAAATATAAATATAGTATCACTATTTTGAAGTTTTTAGTATAAAATTTTATGAATATATAATAAAATTCATTTATAAACACACTGAATGACAATAAGAATCTTCGGGTTGAAATACAATGTAATTGTCAAAAACGTATGTTCAAATTGAGTATCTATAGTTTTCAGTAAGAAGAGTTCAATAGTAAGTTCAAATATCCATGCAGATAGTAATATCATCAGAAAAAGTGTATAATTACAAGGAAAGAATTCGATGAAAAAATTTATCTATGCAAAAAAGTATTGATGGATTGAGAGGGGATCAGTATGAGGGTTGACAAAACTTGCAAAACTTGTGGATTTGACTCTAATGGTGTGTGTGGTATGTATAGCACATGTAAGGAAGACGAAGAGTGCGATGACTGGGAAGCTTCTTTGGAGTATTATACGGAGATTACGAAAAAAGCACCTTGGTATATTAAGGGACCTTATGATAGATGTAAAATAAGTTATGAAAAATTTCTGGATCTTTTACAACAGGATGAACAGGGAGTCGATGTAGAAATAAATATTTATGATGCGATTGAAAAGGTCTATGAATTAAATTCAGTAGAATTAGCAGGGGTATTAGATGTGTCTATGGGAGTGCTGGGATATGCCAGCACACAAAAAACGATACCAAAGAGAAAAAGACAATTTTCAAGCAGGCTACATATTCCGGAAAGCTTCTTTGATGAGTTTTTATCTACACAGCTGGATGCATTAAAGAAATGTAGAGAAGAATTTCGTGATTGTTATGGGGACGAGCTGATAGAAAAATTTAAGCAAAATGGTTATGCTGCAATGGAAGCAAAGATAGAAAAACAAAATGCAGTCGATAAAATAAAAAATGAAAAGTATAGGGAAGAAAACCAGAACAGATATCAGTATAAGGAGAAGACAAAAATGTACCATGATCTATCTGATGATTACAAATCCAGGGACTATGTGATTGCGATAACCTTAAAATAAGGCGATTATTATGGAAATATATTCTATGAATACAGCTCTGGAGGATATGGCTTGTCTGTGGACATAATGGAAGATATTTTGCAATTTATTGAAAATCTGGATTGTGAAGAAATCAATGAGTTAAACGAGGAAGGTCTCTTAAATAATAATATAGCCTTGCAAGCAGACATAAATGGCAAGGATATTCATTTTGAACTGAGAAATGATGCAGGGGAAAAGCTCGAAAAGACAATCCCGGAAGATGAATTGCAAAAATACATTGTTGGTTATGAAATGATCCGGTGCGATGGACGTGGAATGAAAAGGAACGCAGAAAATGTGGTTCCTGCGAAAATTACACCGATAGAAGGCTGTGCAAAAGGAAACTGTTCTGTTAGAGGTGATATCATTCAGAGAAGCAGAATTATATGTTCCCATGATTATGTGTTGAAAGCAGATAAAGTATTATGTTAAAATCGTCTCGTACTATCAATGGAAAAGATGATTGTATAGATTTACTATAGAAATTAGAATATATAAATTGTAAGGATATATTGTGTGATATTGCACTTTATATGATAAAAACAAGATAAAAACGCAATGCATATTTTTAAGATATGCTAGAGCTGGTATGTAGCCCAGCCGTCCTATGTAAATAGGGTAAGTAACCTGCCCCTCCGGGTTGTCCATTCTTTGTTCAATTCATTTTAGGAGGGATTTTTATGGACAAAACAAATGGAAAACTGACGGTATATTTTGAAGAACCATTTTGAGTAGGCGTATTCGAGCGTATTGAGGATGGTAAATTATCTGTAGCGAAGGTAATATTTGGTGCAGAACCAAAAGATTACGAAGTGCAGGAATATATTCAACAATACTATTTCAGTTTGAAATTCAGTCCGGCTGTTGAAACTGTTGTAAAGGATATAAAAAGAAATCCGAAACGGATGCATCGAGAAGTAAAAAAGCAGACAATAGGGACAGGTATTGGCACAAAATCGCAGCAAGCATTGAAGTTACAGCAGGAACATAACAAACAGGAGCGTAAAGAGAGAAATCGCAAGAAAAAAGAGGCGAAAGAACAGCGAATGTTTGAATTGAAACAGCAAAAGAAAAGAGAAAAGCATAAGGGGCATTAAAAGCCTCTTGGGCTTTAACTCAAATCGGGATTGACCGAGCGCATTGGGCGAGAGATACTTCTTGTTTGAATGGCAAGAAGATGGAATTGAGAGTTTAGAAAATTGGAATTCAAGGAGCATATAGATGAAATTAGCAGATTTAGCAACAGGTTCTGATTGGATAGTGTGGATTGTCTTTGTAATATTTGCTGCACTTTCTATAACTTTACTTTCTGGACACGGAAGCTGGTTTATTTCTGGATATAATACAGCTACAAAAGAAGAAAAGGAAAAATATGATGAAAAGAAGTTATGCAGAACAATGGGAATTGGAATGTCTATTATAGCAATTCTTGCATTAATTATGGGCGTGCTTGAAAATATTTTGCCTGCATTTTTTGTATATATTGCATTGGGAATTATTTTGATTGATGTCGCGGTAATTATCATTTTGGGAAACACGCTATGCAGAAAGTAATAACTTCCAGTTAGTTGAGATGTTGCAAAATTTGGAATCAGGAGAGAATAAGAATGATTAACAATTTGATGTATATTGAATTAAAAACGGGATATTCTGATGATGGTCCGGCATGGATTGGATATGTCAAAACTTCAAAAAGTAAGAAAACAATCTATTTTAATGACCATGCCTTTCAGAAAAATATCGGTAACTATGCAAATTATATAGATATTGAGAATGGTGATAAATATTGGATTTCCGGACTGAAAAAGGAAGAGAGCAATCGTCATTGGGCAGGACATGGAAAGATTATGGTTGATCGTAGAGCTGTTAATGAATACCTTTCCCTGATTGGTGAAAAGGAATTGCCATTAAATCTGTTTGAAGTAGTTGATATTGAAGATAGATTTCCGGTTAAAAGAGTAAAAGAATTATTGAATGAGAAGAAATAACAATGCCAGCAGTCTTGCAATATTGAGTTTAAAAAAATTGTGACATTCTCACATATGACCGAGCGCATTGGGCGAGAGATACTTCTTGTTTGAATGTTGGAATGATTATAGGTATTTGTTTTCGGTATGAAAATACCGTTTATTTATTCCAGACATAAGATGTCCGGTTGAAAATTAACGGATTCTCGTTTTATGTCGTGGTAATTTTGGTGCATATTGGTAAGCTGTAAGTGGAAGAGAGGTAGAGATATGGATACAAAAAAGATTGGAGCTTTTTTAAAGCAATGTCGTAAAGAAAAGAATCTTACGCAAGAACAGCTTGCCGAGAAGTTTGGGGTATCTGCAAGAACAGTTTCCAGATGGGAAACAGGAATAAATATGCCAGATCTCAGTGTACTTGTTCAACTTGCTGAATATTACGATGTTGAGATGAGAGAGCTCCTGGATGGAGAAAGGAGCCAGACTATGAATAAAGATATGAAAGAAACACTGGACAAAGTTGCGGTGTATGAAGAATGGGTGAAACAAAAAGCATTAAAGGCTGGAAATCTTGCATTTGCATCAATGTTTGTGATTGGTGTGTTAGCGATTATTATTCAGATGCTATTAATGGTGGATACTCGTTTGGTTTTGGGAGAGATAGTAACTGTCTTAGTAGGAGGAATCCTATATGTAGCTATTATGGTGTATAATGGAATATGGGATAAATGCCTGCCAAAAAGTGCTGCTATATGGCGAAATTTTCTCACCAGTGTAATATGTGCAGGAATTTTTACAGTCATCTATGGTATATGTTTATTTAGAATGGGAGCTACAGAAACACAGATAACACGATTGGCATTGGGATTTCTGATAGGTATTACTATTGTGTCATTTATTATTCTTAGGACCTTAGCATTTATTAATCGAAAAAGAAATCAGAATTCACCAAATGTTCAGGAGAGAAAAGAAACTTCCCAATCTAAGACAGAATGGACAAAGATTTATAATGCACAGAATATAGTAGAGACAGAACAGCTCGTAGAAATGTTAAAGCAAAGTGAAATAGAAGCTTTTTCCCAGGAAGCAGGTGCGAATGTTGCAATGCATGGGGCACCCGGATTTGGAATATATGGCGTGGATATATTCGTGAAAACCGATGATACAGAGAAGGCAGTACAGCTGATCAAGGAGATTAATAACCAAGAGAATGAAGAAATTTTTTGACATTGTCACATATGCGTGCTAATATGATTATAGAAAAAGTGTGCTGCCGATAAACGGTTAGTCCACATACTTAATTGATTGAAAATAACCGTTCAGTTTTGCTGGGGCGGTTATTTTTGTGTCTTGTTATTAACTTTGCCGAATACCTTTGAGTAACGAGGGAGTGAGATATATGGAGCAATTATTGATTGTTGAAGATGATATTGGTTTGAATCAAGGTTTATGCAAAGCACTGAAAGTAGATGATCGGAAGATTATTTCCTGCCAAGACCTGAAAACGGCGAAGGAGCAGCTGCTTTGCGGCGGTGTATCCCTGATCCTGTTGGATATCAATCTACCGGATGGCAGTGGGCTTGAGCTGCTCCGGGAGGTCAAGGAAAACACACCCGGGATTCCTGTTATTCTGCTGACTGCCAATGATACCGATCTGGACATCGTGGACGGACTGGAGAGGGGCGCTGATGATTACATTACCAAGCCCTTTTCTCTTTCGGTTTTGCGGGCAAGGGTGAATACCCAACTGCGAAAGCAAACGTCAAGCCATAAAAATGCACCGATCCATATTGATCTTTTTCACTTTGACTTTGAGGCTATGACCTTTTATGTGGGAGATTCAAAAGTGGAATTGAGTAAAACAGAGCAAAAATTACTGCGTCTGCTTGTTGAAAATCGTGGTCGAACCATGACCCGTGGAGACCTTGTAGACAGGATCTGGACAGATGGTGCTGAATATGTGGATGAAAATGCTTTGTCTGTTACGATCAAGCGTCTGAGGGATAAGCTTGGGGCACAGAAATACATTAAAACCGTCTATGGAATCGGTTATAGTTGGGTGACAAAAGATGAATAAAAGCGGCATCGCGATCATACTGCTGTGTTTTCTGGCGGCAGCAGCTGTTGTATTATGGGAGCGGAGAAAGGTCATAAAAGCGATGGAAGAAATCGAAAGGATGCTGGACGCCGCCATGACCGGCTCCTTTTCTGAAACAACTTTTGATGAAAGCCAGCTGTCTGCTTTGGAAACAAAGTTTGCACACTATCTTTCTGCCGCAGAAGCATCTTCTCGAAATATGGCACAGGAAAAAGACAAAATCAAATCCTTGATTGCGGACATTTCCCACCAGACGAAAACGCCGATTGCAAACCTGCTGTTATACAGCGAGCTTTTGATGGAGGAAACTCTGCCTGCATCGGCAAAGGAAAACGTGGAGGCACTGTACAAACAATCGGAAAAGCTACGATTTCTGATTGATTCTCTCGTAAAACTTCCAGACTGGAAAATGGGATCATTTCACTTTCCCCTCAGCAAGCATCACTTCAGCCGCTGCTTGAAAGCGTAGTAGAACAATATGCCGCCAAGGCTTCTGGAAAAGGATTATCCATATATCTGTACGATACAGATATTTCCGCTACATTTGACTTCAAATGGACAGCGGAAGCACTGGCTAATATTGTAGACAATGCCATCAAATATACGGAGCATGGAACAATCACGATTCTACCGTAAGTTACGAAATGTTTACAAGGATCGATATATCGGATACCGGTTCAGGTATCCCGGAAAACGAGCAGGCAAAGATATTTTCCCGTTTTTATCGTTCAAATGCTGTTCAGGAACAAGAAGGGGTTGGCATCGGCTTATACCTTGCCCGACAGATCATATCCGGCGAGGGTGGTTATATCAAGGTTGCTTCCGTTCCGGAAAAAGGAAGTACGTTTTCCATATTTCTGCCGAAATAACAACAATTCTATCAAAATTGTTAGATTTCATTTTCCGCAGGAAAGAATGTGGAAAGAATCTTATGCGATAATCTGTATGTATCAAAGGATCATTTCCTTTCATACATACAGATTTTTTCATGGAGGTACTCATTTATGGAGGTTTTACAGGCAAAAGACCTGAAAAAAATTTATGGCTCCGGCAATAACGCAGTTCATGCGTTGGATGGAGTTGATTTAAGTGTGAAGAAGGGCGAATTTGTTGCAATAGTCGGCACATCCGGCTCCGGCAAATCTACGCTGTTACACATGCTGGGTGGGCTGGATCGCCCTACAAGCGGCACGGTCATAGTGGACGGACAGGATATTTTCTCCCTGAAGGAGGAAGCGCTGACCATCTTCCGCCGCAGGAAAATCGGCTTTGTATTTCAGAGCTACAATCTTGTTCCGGTGCTGAATGTATATGAAAATATCATTCTACCCACTGAACTGGATGGCGGAAAGGTAAACAAGGCTTTTGTGCAGCAGATCGTGCAGACGCTTGGACTGAGCGACCGTCTGGATGCCCTGCCAATCAGCTCTCAGGCGGTCAACAGCAGCGAGTAGCCATTGCCCGTGCGCTGGCGGCAGCACCCGCTATCATTCTGGCAGATGAACCCACCGGCAATCTGGATTCCAAAACCAGCCAGGATGTATT
>ENA-OQCS01000982-OQCS01000982.1-human-gut-metagenome-genome-assembly--contig:-NODE-982-length-15385-cov-2.240398_pt1 | contig 15385 bp, 26 predicted proteins | sample MGYA00242757_ERZ504575 | MGnify/ENA primary metagenome ERZ504575 (study PRJEB26092, sample SAMD00036297) | human gut metagenome | host: Homo sapiens | study: EMG produced TPA metagenomics assembly of...
GCCAAAAAACAGGTAAAGTAAATTTTCATTTGACCATGTTTATATACGCAAACGAATATAAGTGATATAATTAATGTATTAAAGTATCAAAAAATACGGGAGGGTATTTTTATGGATAAAATGCAGCCTATTGGCGTACTTGATTCGGGAGTCGGCGGTCTGTCGGTTTTGAAATGCCTGCATCAGATGCTGCCGTACGAGGATTTTATTTATGTGGGTGATACTGCACGTACGCCTTACGGCACACGCAGTGAACAAGAAATCCGTGGTTTTGTAGGCGAAATAATCGATTGGCTGGCAGCCAAAAACGTTAAGCAGGTAGTTATAGCCTGCAATACGCTGACGATGCTCGGTGTAGACAGTTTGCGGGGGACGCATCCGTTCGGGGTTGTCGGGATGTCCAAGGGGGCGTCAGCAGCTGTTGGCGGCCAGTCCGAATAAGAAAATCGGCGTGTTGGCAACGCAGTTTACTATTGCCAGCGGACTGCACAAAAAGGCTATTCTTGCCGCTGATGCGCAAGCGCAGGTTTATCCTGTGGCCTGCCCCAAGTTTGTACCGTTAATTGAAGGTGAGCGCTTTGACAGCCCGGAGCTGCAGCAGGCTATTGCCGAGTATACCGAGCCTTTTAAAAAAGCTGGCGTTGAAGCAGTGATTTTGTCCTGTACGCATTATCCTTTTATCAAAGAACAAATAGAAGCAGATTTAGGACCGAATGTAAAGGTGCTTGACCCGGCGGCTGCCACCAGTGCCGACGCTATCGCAGCACTTAAGGAGGAAGGTCTGCTGCGTACAGAAGGCAAGGGACGTCTGCAGGTTTGCTGCACAGCTGATCTGGCAAGAGTTGAGCGCTTGGCAGGCAGAATGCTGCCTGTCGACGATTGCGACTTTTCTTTAATCGATTTAAAAGAGAATTAATCGCATAACTTTTATTCTTTTCGAAAAGAAGCAGGAATTTTCTTTTTAATGTCTAATTTATAATAATTAAGAGCGAGAAAGGGATTGCTTTTTTGTGGCTTGCTATGCGAGCTGCCTAATAGGTATTTATGTTACTAAATGCCGGTTTCATGATACTGTGAAAGCGGTATTTATATTTTCGCAGCTATGTCATCTGTATTGACTGATGACTGGTTACGCAAATGCTATTATATTCAAAAATAATATAAAGAAAGGTGGTAGCTGTGGAAAAGCAGGGAGTATTGAACGATAAAAAATTGTAGCTCGCCTATGGTGCATATGACATGTCTTGCTCTGGTGCTGTTTGCATTCTGGATGGTTTTGTCAGGCAGAACAGAAACAAAATTTGTCGTATACGGTATCCTCACAGCTGTGGTGACAACTTGGGTTACATACCCGCTTTTGCTGGTCCCAAATAAGGACGGCAGTAAAAAGTATTATGTTTTCGGTTTTTCGATTCCGAAAATGATTATGTACTTTTTCTGGCTGATGTGGCAGCTGGTGCTCGCCAATATTGATGTGCTGCTGGCAACTACAGGTCAGGAGCTGAACATTGATCCTAAGGTTGTCCGCTTCCGCTTCAAAGCCGATAATCCTATGGCATCTGTTATTTTGGCGAACTCAATTACGCTGACACCGGGTACAGTAACAATGAATGTTACCGACGACGGTGTGTATGAGATTCATGCACTGACCGTTGGTGCGGCCGCAGGCGTGCTCGACGGCGGCATGCAGAAAAAGGTTGCCGATTTATATGGCGAAAAATTTGATTTTGCAGTAGTAGAGAGTGAGGAATGATTATGCAGATTATATTTTATATTATGATGGTAGCCATTCTTCTGATCATCGGTACGATGCTGCAACGCTTGTTTAACGGACCGACAATTTTTGACAGAATGAACGCCTTGGGCGTTATCGGTGCCGATACAATTCTATTATTGGTGCTTTTCGGCTATATTGACAAACGTCCGGATATGTATGTTGATATAGCGATTTCTTATGCAATTTTAGGCTTTATCGGCTCGCTGATTGTAGCTAAATTTATAGGAGGTAAAAGGATATGATTGAACAATTCGGTTTTACCTCCCCGCGTGAAGTTATCGCTGCACTGTTCCTGTTAAGCGGTCTGGTATTCTTCGTCGGCTCAGCTATCGGTATGCTGCGCCTGCCGGACTTCTATTCCAGAATCCATGCCTCCGGTAACAGTGAAACTCTTGGCTGTACGCTTTCCTTTATCGGTCTGATGATTTATGAAGGACCTACACTGACAGCGGCAAAGATGGCTTTGTATTTTTACTTGTTTTTATGGCGAATCGATCGGCTCGCATATTCTGAGCAAGGCAGCCTATAAATCCGGGCACCTGTCTGGACACTGCAAAGCAAGGGAGCTAAAAAGCTTGTCGGTCTGGAAAAAGCTGACCACAGTGCTGACGAGCCTGTCGGTCATATCCGCAAGAAGCCTGCAAAACAAATCGTAATCAGGTACATAAATATCTTAAGAAGAAAGGAGATAAATAAAATGGAGATTTATACTATTGAAGCTCTTTTACTTGTCTTCCTGATTCTCATTACCTGTGCAGTTATTTTCTGCAAGGATATTCTTAGTGCTGCGATTATCTACAGTGCGTTCAGCTTCTGTGCTGTGCTGCTGTATCTGATGATGGGTTCCCCTGACGTGGCCTTTACGGAGGCTGTTATCGGTACGATTTCTACCATCTTCTTCGTAGCTTCGTTGAAAAAAATTGATAGGTGGTGTAAATAATGCGTGGATTAGTTGCTGTTATCCTAGCGATTATGACAGGCATGTTTTGCTCTGTCGTAACCTACCTGCCCGAAATTGGTGACGCGAACACTGCGCCTAACCAGCATGTTACTCCGACCTATATCTCCCGTAGTGCGGAGGATACAGGCTCGCCCAATATCGTAACGGGCGTCATCATCGACTATCGTGGCTTCGATACTATGTGGGAAACCTCGGTAATGTTCCTCGCCGGTCTGACAACGGTGCTGGTGCTGACCAGCAATCCGGTAGGACGCAGACCTGAGGAAGAGCCGGAGGATCCGGAGGAAGGAGAGATTATCAAATGAAAGAACCATTTGGCGGTCTTATCCTGAATGTGGCCTTCAGAATGCTGGTGCCGTTTACGCTTACCTACGGTGTCTACATTCTTTGCTGGGTGAATTTTCTCCGGGCGGCGGCTTCCAGGCAGGCGCATTGCTTTCTGTAGGCGTGCTGCTTGCACGTCTTATCCTGGGCTTTGATACAAAGTTCAATGTCTTAGGCAAAACCTCTGTTGTTCTTGCGGCGTGGGCACCTTCCTGTATGCTTTTACCGGCTGGCTGACATTGTTCGGCGGTGCAGACTTTTTCCTGAACTACAATTATATGCCGATTCATATGGAGCCGCAGCATGAAATGCATGCTATGGGCATTTTCCTTATTGAAATCGGTGTTGCCATCTGCGTAATGATGACAATTATTAATCTGCTTGATGCAATCGTGAAAAGGGGTGACGAAGATGGAAGTGCTCAATGAGTTTTTGAAAACAAAAGGCATTTATTCCCTGGTCATGATTCTTTTCTTTCTGGGTGTGTATGGCATGGTCCTCAGCAAAAACTACATGAAGAAGCTGATGGCGATGAATGTTATGCAGGTTGCCGTAATCTATTTTTATCTGTGTTTTGCACAGAAGGATGGCGCAATGATTCCTATCCAGAACGGCCTGACAACAGATCCTAATGCTTACATTAACCCTCTGCCGCACGGCTGATGCTGACAGCAATCGTTGTAAGCCTTGGTACCACGGGCGTAGCAATTGCACTCCTCATGCGTATTAAAGAAATCTACGGTTCTGTTGAAGAAGTAGAGGTATTGAGGAGGGCTAGTAAATGACACAGCATGCTCCCGTCCTAATTGTACTTTTACCTTTGACAGCATCATTGCTGTGTATGTTATTTTCCCGTATCAGCAAGTTTTTAGGCTCCTGGATAGTTATGGCTTCTATCGCAGGTGCCTTTGCCAATGCCTGCATCGTACTGCAAAGAGTGTTGGAGTCCGGCGGCAAAACCTGGCATTACTGGATGGGTGGCTGGGAACCGCCAATCGGTATTGAATTTGCTCTTGACCCGTTGAACAGTATTCTGGCAGTAGTGGTAACGTTTATTTCCCTGATGGTTTCGCTTTACAGCCGTCCATTCGTCAAGGATGAGGACTGGCTGCATGTAGGCGGCTATTATACACTGTTTGGTCTACTGACGGTAGGTCTTTCCGGTATGATTATCACCGGTGATGTTTTTAACCTCTATGTATATCTGGAGATTATGTCACTTTCCGGTTACGGCCTGATTGCCCTTGGCGGCAGAAAGTCAATGCTGGCAGCCTTCCGTTACCTGTTAATCGGTACCATCGGTGCTTCTCTGTATCTGCTTGGTGTCGGTTATCTGTACGCTATGACCGGTACTCTGAACATGGCTGACCTTGCTGCACGCGTAGTTCCGCATCTGAATTCGCCGCTGTTTGCGATTGCTGTAGCCTGCTTTATCATCGGCTTCGGTATCAAGATGGCGCTGTTCCCGCTGCATGGCTGGCAGCCTGATGCTACACCTTCGCTCATCCGGGCGCTGCTGCTTTTATCGCAGGCTGCATGAGTAAGGCTCCGGCATATGCTTTAATTCGTTTTGTATATTATATCTTTAAGGTTGATAACCCTGTAGTTCAGAGTGCGCTCAATGTTTTGGGCATTCTCGGTGTAGCAGGTATTCTTATCGGTTCTATTATGGCGATGGCTCAGTATGACTTCCGCCGTATGCTGGCATATTCCTCTGTGGCACAGATCGGTTACATTGCTATTGGTCTGGCAATGGGTAATATGTACGGCTTTATCGGTGCTGTACTGCACGCTATCAACCATGCTTTTATGAAGAGCAGTCTGTTCCTGGTTATCGGCGGTATTGAGTATCGCTTCGGTGAGGTTAATCTGTACCGCTTAGGCGGCATGAACAAAAAGATGACTATCAGTACGATTACCGTGCTGCTGGCTTCTTTGTCTATGATCGGCCTGCCTCCGACCTGCGGCTTCTTCAGTAAATGGTATCTTATGCTTGGTGCCTACACCGGCGCGCAGTACTTCTACATCGCTGTACTTGTTATCAGCTCCCTGCTGAATGCAATTTATTTCTTCCGTATTATTGAGCAGATGTTTATACAGCGTGAAGCTTCGCTGACTGAGGTACATCCGCATAAGGCAAGCTGGGCTTACCGCTTTCCATGGTTATCCCGATTCTCGTCGGCGGTATCATGATTCTGGTACTTGGCTTCTACAGTGTTGACATCGTTACCGATGTCGTTAAGTTAGGATTGCCGGAGGTGTTTCTGAGATGACTATTTTAGATTGCAGACCATTTCTGGCGGTTGGTGTATCTTTTATAGCTGCTGTACTTATCGCGTTCAGCAGACGCTGGCCTAACCTGCGTGAAACCTGGAGCGTTATCGCTTCCGTACTTAAATTCGGCATCATCCTGTCGATGTTGCCCGCTGTTCTCGATGGCAATCAGTATCAGTGGACGCTGTGCCAAATTACCGATACCGTGGGACTGACGCTGCGTACCGATCCGGCCGGCATGATTTTTGCGGTGCTCGCTTCGATGCTGTGGGTACCGATGAACTTCTATTCCATCGGCTATATGCGCTGCAATAACGAAAGCGAGCAGACCGGTTATTTTGCCGCTTTTGCTATCTGCATGAGTGCCGTAATGGGCATTGCGATGGCCGAAAACCTGTTGACCTTCTTCATCTTTTACGAGCTGCTGACTCTGGCAAGCTATCCGCTGGTACTGCATAAGCGTAACCAGGAAGCTTTGATGGCCAGCCGTAAGTATTTGATTTATACCTTGATTTCCGGTCAGCTTTTCCTGGCCGGCGTTATCGCCGTTTACTGCATCAGCGGTACGATGGACTTTACTCCCGGCGGTTTCCTGACTACGGACATGGCTCCGAGATGGGTGCTGCAGGCTATCTTCGTACTGATGATTTTGGCAGGCTCCGTAAAGGCTGCGGTTATGCCGCTGCATGGCTGGCTGCCGGCAGCAATGATTGCGCCGACTCCGGTATCTGCATTACTGCATGCCGTTGCCGTTGTTAAAACCGGTGTTTTCGCCGTACTGCGTATCATCGGCTTCGTCTTTGGCCCGAAGCTGCTGGCGGAAATCGGTGTCGTTGATGTATTGGCGTGGGCTGCTGCGGCAAGCATTATCATTTCTTCCCTTATTGCTCTGCGTCAGGATCATCTGAAACGTCGTCTGGCGTTCTCCACTATCGGCCAGCTTTCCTACATCGTGTTAGGTGCTGCGCTTATTTCTCCGCTGAGCATCAAGGGTGCTTACCTGCATCTGGTAGCTCATGCTGTTATGAAGATTACCCTCTTTATGTGCGCCGGTCTGATTATCGCGCGTACACACAGAAACAATATCAGTGAGCTGTATGGCATCGGCAAGAAGCTGCCGGTAACTATGGCCTGCTTCACGATTGCTTCTCTTGGTATCGCCGGTACACCGTTCCTCGTTGGCTTTGTCAGCAAATGGAATCTGGCACTCGGCGCTTTGCAGGCAGGCAAGCCTTTGTACATTCTCGTCTGGGTTGCCAGTGCGCTTCTGGCTGCCGGCTATCTGATGCCTGTTGTACAGATGGCATACTTCCGCAAGGATCCGCAGGAGGAGTTCCGTGAATATGGCGATATCAGCTACTCGATGCTGATACCTATTTGCGTTACAACTATTATCGCTGTTGTCCTCGGTATCGTGCCGGATATTTATCCGCACTTCTATGAGCTGGCAACAATGGCCTCCAACGCTATTTGCGCAGGCTGGAACGGAGGTTGGATGTAATGAGCAAGAAAACTGTTTACATGATAGCTGCTGCCGTACTCGTGCTTTCCGTAATCGGAGAGCTTTGCGGTGTACATCTGCACAGTCCTGCGTGGTGGCCGCTGCCGTTTGGCTATGATATTTTCTTCGGCTTCTTCGGTTGCTGGCTGCTGATTATTCTGGCAAAAATTATCATGACGCCGCTGCTGCAGCGTGATGAAACCTACTATGATGATCCTAAGGGAGGTGAGGACGATGAGTAATCTGCTTCATCCGGTCTGATCCTCATTGCCGTGGGTGTGATTGCAATGCTCGTGCCGAAAATGCTGCGCAAGTTCGTTTTGGCTGTAGGCCCGTTCTTTGCCCTCTTTGCTACACTTTCTATGCCGGTTGGCGCAGATTTGAGCATTGAGTTTCTGGGTACAGGCTATCACTTGGCTACATGTTTGTAGATAAGCTCAGCTACGTGTTCTGCATGATTTTTGCGCTGATGGCTTGCATCGGCGGCATTTATTCCTGTCATAACGAGAACCGTATGGAAGCATTGTGCTCCATGTCCTATGCCGGCTGTGCTCTTGGTGTAACACTGGCTAAGGATTGGCTGACGCTGATTTTCTTCTGGGAAGCACTTGCCGTAACCTCTCTGTTCTTGATCTGGTGCCGCAATACTCCTCAGTCCCGTCGCGCAGGCCTGCGTTATCTTTTGGTGCACATGCTTGGCGGCAACCTGCTGCTGCTCGGTATTTTCCTGAAGGTTGGCAGTGGTGATTCTCTGATTGCAAATCTGTCCAAGGCTCCGCATGACCTTGCTTTCTGGGCAATTTTAATCGGTGTAGCTGTTAATGCGGCAATTCCGCCGGTTAATGCCTGGTTGGTTGATGCTTATCCCGAAGGCACGATTACAGGCAGCGTATTCTTAAGCTCCTTTACGACAAAGGTTGCTGTTTATGCTTTAATCCGTATCTTTGCCGGAACAGATTTCCTGATGGGCTTTGGCTGCTTTATGGCGCTTTACGGTGCAGCCTATGCGATTATGGAAACGATATGCGCCGTCTGCTCGGTTACCATATTATCAGCCAGGTAGGCTTCATGGTTGCCGGTGTAGGCGTTGGCACGGCGATGGCACTGAATGGTGCTGCTGCCCATGCCTTCTCGCACATCCTGTATAAATCCCTGCTCTTCATGTGTGCCGGTGCTATTATCTATGCAACCGGTATCCGCAAGATTAATCAGCTAAGCGGTATGGCGAAAAAGATGCCGTTCGTGGTGTATGCTTCTTTGTAGCGGCGTTTTCCATTTCCGGTGTACCGTTCTTCAACGGCTTCATCAGCAAAACGATTACGATTGCCGCTGCATCCGCTGCCGGTTATGATTGGGTATATACTCTGCTGGAGCTTGCCAGCATAGGTACTTTCTTATCCATTACCTTGAAGATGGGTTACTTTATCTTCCTGCGTGATGACGATAAGAATGTAGAAATTAAAAATTCTTTGCCGAAGAATATGTATATTGGCATGGGCTTCGCGCAGCGCTCTGCTTCCTGTACGGCGTATATCCGGATCTGCTGTATCGCTATCTGCCGTTCGGTTATCCAGATTACCAGCCTTTTACTGCAGCACATATGCTGAGCTTACGTTAGAAATTCTTGTCGTAACCATGGTGCCGTTTATGATGTTCCTGCCGCGCATGGAGCCTCATACAGCGCTTAGCCTCGATACAGACTGGTTCTACCGTAAGCCGATTGATTTTGTCATCGTCCGCGTCAGCATGCTGCTGTGTGCAATCAGCGGCGGCTGGGCAGTGCCTGGGGCGTACTGTACGAAAAGTTTATGGATCTTACGAGCAATCCGATGGATTTCCTCGATGCCAAACCGTTCCGTAAACGCACGCATTATAACCCGGAAAACTACCGTACATCTATCGCTGACCCGATGATGATTACCTTAACGGTGCTGGTAAGCAGCATTGCTTACTTCATTGCAACGTTATAAAATGCTTTTAAGAGCTGTCGCACGCAGGTGCGGCAGCTCTTTTACGTAGTCTTTTCAAAGTATAATTTATTTATCTTGTAAATATTATTATTAGGTGTTATATTATTGATAATCATCATATATGAAAGAGGTTATCGGTATGCTTAAGGGTATATTTTTAATTATAGGTGCCGCAACCTGCTGGGGCATGGGCGGTGTAGCAGGACAGTATTTGTATCAATATCATCAGGCAGATATGATCTGGCTTTGCATGGCGCGTCAGATTCTGGCAGGCTGTATGTTCCTGCTTTTTGCGGCCTTTGTGCAGAAGCAGGATATCTTTGCTATTCTTAAGGCAGATACCTGGAATATTATTGAGTTTTCATTTTTAGGTATCTTGGGCGCGCAGCTGGGCTTTTATTACACCATCGGTTTGTGCAATGCGGCGACGGCGACGGTTTTGCAGTACATGGCACCGATTTATGTAATGCTGTGGATGAGCTATAAGTCAAGAAAAATTCCTGACGGACGTGAACTGATAGGCATTGTCGGTGCGCTGGTAGGTGTATTTCTTATTGCAACGCACGGCAGCTTGACAGTCTGGCGATTTCGCCAATAGCCTTGACAATCGGTGTATTGTCTGCGCTTTCCTATGCATATTACAGCATTAAGCCGGGCCAAATGCTCAAAAAATATACTGCGGCAACGCTTATCGGCTGGGGCCAGCTTATCAGCGGTGTGGCATTGATTATCTGGCGTAATCCCTTTACGCCAGCAGGTCATTGGGATATGAGCGGTTATCTTGCTTTTGCGTATCTGCTTTTGGGTGCGACTATTGCGAGCTATGCATTTTATCTGGCAGGCCTGAAAATTGTCGGACCTACTAAGGCGAGCCTGATTTCCTGCGCCGAGCCTTTGGCTTCTATTATCTCCGTAGTATTGCTGCTGAATACTGAATTGGCTGGTGCTGACTATATCGGTATGGCGTGCATTATTTTCACAGTTTTATAACTTTCACTGCCTAAAAAATAAACATTTTTTCATAGCAGATATGATAGAATAGAATTAAGTAAAATTGCTTAGGCTAACCAAGAGGAGGTACGGAGATGACTGATTATAAGTACAAATATGGTCATGGCTACAAGGAGTTTTCTCTGCCGGAGGAGCATGTTCTGGGCGAACTGAAAATGAAGCAGATGCCGCCGCTGGAGAATTTAAAAGCAGCTGTTCTGGATGCTTTATATCATCCTATCGCCAGCGCACCGATTAATGAGCTGGTGCAGCCCGGAATGAAAATTGCCTTTATCTGTAACGATTCAACTCGTGTTGCCAACACGCATTCCTTTATGCCCATTTTGGTTAACGAAATGAATAAACTGGGTGTTAAGGATGATGATATGCATATTGTCTTTGCTTTGGGTACACATCGCTGCATGAGCCACGAGGAAATGGTGGAGCAGGTCGGCGAGGATGTTGCCAACGCCTGAAAATGTATAACAGCGACTGCCATGTGCAGGATAACTTCGAGTATTTCGGCGAAACAGAGCATGGCACTCCTGTATGGCTCAATAAGCATGTTTGTGATGCTGAGCTGGTTATTTTGACCGGTACCGTTGTTTATCACTTCTTCAGCGGCTTTGGCGGCGGACGCAAGGCCGTGCTGCCCGGTGTTGCCGCTATGGAAACGGTACGCAAAAACCATAGCCTGATGATGAGCCCGGAGGCAAAATTAGGCAAGCTGCATGGCAATCCTGTATACGATGATCAGGTTGAGGGCGTGCGTCTTTTTGCTAAAGAGCATAAGATGTTCCTGTTCCATTCTATTTTGGATGCACAAAAGCAATTCTTGAAGGTTTTTGCCGGTGACTGGTATGAAGCACATCTTGAGGCCTGCAAATTTGTCGAGCAGGTTTATGGCGTACCTATCAGCGAGCCTGCGGATGTAGTTATTGCCAGCTGCGGCGGTTATCCTAAGGATATCAATATTTATCAACTGCAAAAGACGATGGATAATGCCTGGTGTGCTGTTAAGGATGGCGGCGTAATCATTATTCTCGGTGAATGCGAAGAAGGCAGCGGAAGTGCCGCTCTGGAAAAGGCATTGGAAGAAAATCCTTCTCCGGATGCTATTAAGGCGGAGCTGGAAAAGAATTTTGTCATCGGTGCGCATAAGGCTTTTGCGATCACCCGTCTGATGAAGAAGGCACATTTTATCCTTGTATCCGCTTTGGATAAAGAGCTTGCCAAAAAATTGCTGTTTGAATCAGTGGATGATGTAGATGCGGCTATGAAGCTGGCAGAAAAATATGTCGGCAAAGATTATAAGGTTTTACTGATGCCGCAGGGCAGTCTGACAGTGCCTGTATTGAAAAAATAAAATTTTATAAAAAAACAAATGACTCTTGCCTTTTATGATGATATCATATATAATTGTAATGTTATTAGTATGTGATTAAGTAGAAGGGGAGAACGTTTGTGAAGTTAGATATTGATTATAAGGCTATAGGACTGAGGATAAAGGCCGCTCGTGCCAGAAAAGGATTAACTCAGGGAAATATAGCTAATCTAACTGGTCTGTCAACTCCGCATATCAGCAATATAGAAACCGGTAATACTAAGCTTGGCCTGCCTACAATTATTCATCTGGCTAATGTACTGGATGTTTCTGTGGACGAGCTGCTGTGTGACAACATTCATCACAGTGAGCAGATTTACTGCAATGAGCTGGCTGACTTGGTTAAGGATTGTTCCGTAGATGAACTGCATATTATTTCTGAATTAGCAAAGGTCATCAAGAAGGCCGGGATTAACAGTGCCAAGAAGGTCAGAAAGCGCCGTACCAAGGCAGTGATGGCAGCAGCTAAGGCAGCTGAAGAAGCTGCAATGCAGATGGAAATTTAATATAGCTTATGTGCTACTGTAGCTCAGCTGGTAGAGCAACTGATTCGTAATCAGTAGGTCGCAGGTTCAAATCCCGTCAGTAGCTCCATTAAAAAATCAAGCACCCATGCGGGTTTCGCATGGGTGCTGTTTTTGTGTAAAGCTAGTACCGCAAGCAGCAAAAAAGGCCCTGCTTGGGCAGAGTCAACACGGCTACGATTGTCGCTAGAACTGCTCAAGCAGAGCCTTAATCTTGAGAAAAGTATAACACATGAATTGCCGAAAAGCAATTCTAAGTTATCCGCTTGCTCCGGACTGTGTGCCGAAGTTTCTTCTTATGGAATAATCAAAAACAAAATAAAGATATTAGCAAAAATATGCTGAATATGATATAATGATTTTGGTAGATGTCATAACATTTTCCGTGAACATTCCACCTTAATGTTTTTTTGTTTAACGTTTACCACCTTTTTCAGCAAAACCCCACGGCGAAAGCTGTGGGTTTTTGTGTCGTGCGAGTTAATCTCTGGGGTTTTCTTTCTCCCATTTCTGCACAGCATCCTTGAATGCAATTACGCTGATGGTTTTTCCAACCCGTTCAGCTTCGCGGAAGCCTTTGCCGCGACCGCCGTACAGATTGATGACTTCGTACAGAGCCTCGGTAATCGGGTCTGTAGTTCCTGCTATAAGCTCGTGCACTCTTTGTTCTCTCTTTGCCTCAAGCATTTCAGCTTGGGATTTTTTACCTCCGCGCAATTCGGCAATAAATTCTTACTGCGATGCGTTCGGTTTCGGTCAGTTTAAAGGAAGTTACTCTTGCTCTCGGGAAGCTCTTTTTTTCGGCCTGCACCATCTCTGGCACCGCCGGCTTTGATAGAATTTTTAACATTTTCCATAACTAATACCTCCTTATTGTATCTCTAATACATAATTAGATTTTCTGCAATTATAATACCATATATAGAGAGATGCGTCAAATATAAAATCAAAAAACATGATAAGGTAATAATGAGTGGGGCGAGTGATATTTTTGAAATACCAATTTAACACCGTATTATCGCAGCAGGAATCAGTCTGCAATAGAAAAGCCGTTAGTCAAACCAACGGCTTAGTAAATTCTGGTGGAGATAAGCGGGATCGAACCGCTGACCTCTTGAATGCCATTCAAGCGCTCTCCCAGCTGAGCTATACCCCCATATTATATATCTATCTTACAAAAGAGGGCGGTGTTTGTCAAGTAAGCAAAAGCGCTATAAGTCAGAAAATTAGCGTGTAAACAGAATTATTTTATATAGTATAATAAAAACAAAACAGGTCTGTTTTTAAATTTACTATATAATTAAATTGCTTGCTTGTGGCTATGATGTAAAATAAAAGCGAGAATCTGCGGGGATGCGGCAGGAGCTTTGAAAAATATATTGTGCATAATTTATTTGGAAAGATTAAATAATGATATAAGCAGAAAATCAGTCAAAAATTTGACTAATTTCGTGAAAAGTATTAAAATATAAACGTTGTATTAGCTTCGTTGAAAAGAATAAAACATAGTGATTTAATAGATATTAAAAATAAAAGGAGTATCAGAATGAGTCAGGATTTCTTGGAGCGCTGTAATGAAAAAATGCAGTCATTATATGATTGTTGCGGAAAAAAAGTAAAACGAATTGTATGCTAAGCTGGCAGAAGAAGTGCAATCATTATATAATCACTGTAAAGCACAGGCAAGCGAACTGGTTGCCAAGCTGTTAGAAAAAGTGCAGTTATTATACAATGGCTGTTTAGAAAAAATAGTTGCGATTATTGCTCAGGTGAAGGCCGTAATAGCTGTTGCCGCAGCTGTTGCAAAAATTCAACTGACTATGCTTGAGCGTCGCGTGCGTCTGCAGGTTATGAGCTTTGTAAATAAGGTGCAGGCTAAGCAGCAGGAGCTTGTTGAGCGTATTCAGGCTAAAAAGCGTAGGGTTGTAGGACGTATGAAAGCACGCTATCATGCGCTGCGCAGTACATGGCGCCGCAATCAGCATTTCACCTTCTGGTTTATTCCGGCAGACGGTCAGAATATCGCTAAAACCCATGTAAAAAAGACTCATTTGAAATATGCTATGACAGCAGTTGCTTCATTCCTTGTTTTTGTGTCCTGTACTATCGGTGTACTGGCTCATTTTGCTGTGCAAAACGAGCAGCAGAAGCAGGAGCTGGCTGCTTATAAGCAGACTAAATCCGAGCAGGAGCAGACTATCAGACAATTACGCCTGATGGCAGAAACTAACCAGAAGAAGCTGGCAGCTTTGTCTAAGCTGGAAGATCAGGTTCGCAGCCAGATGGAAAAAGCGGTGCACAGCTTCCTCCTAAGAGCAATGCTTCCGATTACGCAGGTCAGGGCGGTCCTGTATTGGGCTCTGCTAATCCGGCAAACATTGTACTGGAGCAGGAAAAGAACATCGGTCTTGAGGCCGATGCGAAAAAAGTTGATTTGGAAAATTTGCTGAGCGCTATTGAAGCTGAGAACTATCGTCGTGAGGTTACTCCGAGCCAATGGCCTACCAGTGGCGGTTATATTTCATCTTCTTTCGGCGGTCGCGCTAATCCCTTTGGCGGTTATGGCCGTGACTGGCATCCTGGTATTGATATTGCCACTGATTATGGTGAGCCGGTTTATGCCAGTGCAGCAGGCTATGTACAGCAGGCAGGCTGGTATGGCGGTTATGGAATTTATGCACGTATAAACCATGATTATGGCTATCAGACAGCATATGGTCATATGAGCCGTGTTGTCTGCCGTGCAGGACAATATGTGAAAAAAGGCGAGATTATCGGTTATGTCGGCAGCACCGGCTACAGCACCGGTCCGCATCTGCATTTTGAAGTTATTCATTATGGCGAGCAGGTTGATCCTTCCAGCCTGATGTAATTGTGACTGATAACCAGATATTGAAAATTTTAAGTTCGTCGTGCTTTGTGCGACGAATTTTTTTAAGTAAAAAAGAAATAAATTTCAGAAATATTGTTTACATATGTTCTGACAAATGCTACAATGAGGATAACGAAAGGAGCGGATGAACTATGCTTACTTTAGAAATGCTGGAAAAAATGCTTTTGGCAGCAGCAGTTGAGCTTGAAGAAAAAAGCAAAATGCTGTGCGAGCTGGACAGCGTAGCCGGTGACGGTGACCATGGCGTTACTATTGCGCGTATGGCAGAATCCATGAAAAACAAGGTAGAAGCGCATGATAGTGCTAATATTAAAGATTTGCTTGATGATTTGAGCATGGCTTTTATGAACAGCAACGGCGGCAGTGCAGGACCTTTATGGGGCACTGTTTTTGGCGGACTTGCCGATGCTGCACCTGAGGATGCTAAGGAAGTTTCTTTGGAAGAGCTTCAAGCTATGCTGGCTCAGGCTAAAGAGGATTTTGAGGATATTTCCAAAGCTAAAATCGGTGATAAGACGATGGTTGATGCTCTGTATCCTGCACTTGAAGCAGGTATGACTGCCGAAGGTGATGCGAAGGCTGTCTTTGCTGCTATGGGCAAGGCAGCAGCCGAGGGCGCAGAAAAAACTGCTGACATGGTAGCACGCTTCGGCCGTGCTAAAAACGTCGGTGAACGCAGCCTGGGTACTAAGGACCCAGGTGCAACGTCTATTTCTATTCTGCTGACAGCAATGGCTGCGGCAATTTGATTTGCTGATAAAGCGCAAGCTTAAAAAACAATAAAATA
>ENA-OQCS01000983-OQCS01000983.1-human-gut-metagenome-genome-assembly--contig:-NODE-983-length-15379-cov-2.169683_pt1 | contig 15379 bp, 22 predicted proteins | sample MGYA00242757_ERZ504575 | MGnify/ENA primary metagenome ERZ504575 (study PRJEB26092, sample SAMD00036297) | human gut metagenome | host: Homo sapiens | study: EMG produced TPA metagenomics assembly of...
ATCTGCTCACCGCTCTGGATTTTGTAGTGTCCGGTGCGGTCTTCTGGAGGGGATAGGAAAAGCCGCTTTTCGTTTTGTAGATCTCGGCTCCGTCTGGTCCCGCATCCGTCGAGAAATACATGTAGCAGTTCTGGCAGCCCTCGCTGCACTTGACGCAGCCGTGCCATGGATTCCAGATGTCGTGCAGGAAGCTCACCCTCTTTCTGTACCTATTATTATAATAGCTGCGCGGACAGGAAACAAGAGCACCCCTTGCACCGCCCCGCCGGATGTGATAGGATGAAGAAAACCATGTGAGGGAGGAACCACCATGCCGTTTCTGATGATCCGCAACGACATCACCAAAGTGGCGGCGGATGCCATTGTCAACCCGGCCAACCGGAACCTTTTGCAGGGCAGCGGCACCAGCCGTGCCATCTATCAGGCGGCAGGGGAGCAGGAGCTGACCGCTTCCTGTGAAGCCATCGGCCGCTGCGATTTGGGCAGAGCCGTGTGTACCCCGGCATTCGGGCTGCCCGCAAAGTATATCTTCCATGCGGTCTGTCCGGCGTGGCAGGGCGGCGGCTTTGGCGAAGCGGAACAGCTGGCCGGTGCGTACCATTCTGCGCTGGAATTAGCAGCAGAGTACCACTGTGAGAGCGTGGCTTTTCCGCTGCTGTCCAGCGGAAACTACGGCTACCCCAAGGAGCAGGCTTTCCGCATTGCGGTGGATACCATCACGCAGTACGTCATGGAGCACGACCTGACCGTGTATCTGGTGCTCTACGACCGGCACTCGCTGGCGGTGAGCCGCAAACTGTTCACCTCGGTGGAGGAGTACATCGACGACCACTATGTAGCCCAGAACGATGAAAGCTACCAGTTTGACCGTCGGCGCAGAGAATCCGCAGAGCGTCGGCGCAGGTTGGAGGAAGATACTGCGCATAAATCTAACAAAAGAATCCATTCAATGGGTAGAAAAACATCGGGAAGAAATGAAAGAAAGCGCCACAAGTCCAGAAGAAGTGAGTCCTGCATTCCGCAATATTTATCGGTATCGTGAAAGCCTGAGCAAAAGAATATTGTATCAGCACTATTTTATTCCAAAGTTTGTAAAGTTCATTCAGGAACATATGCGGTGAAATAAAAAGTCTTGTTCTTAAAGAATGCCGTATCGGGCAATGCTATTGTTGAAAATGTGCATATTAACTTCCTGACATTTTTGAGATAAAACGAGGAGTTATTGAAATGAATGAAAGCCCATGGATTAGCATCATTATCCCGGTTTATAATGCGGGACAATATTTTGAAGAATGTCTTCAAACTGTATGCGGAAATACACAACTGGATATTGAAATTATTTTAATCGATGACGGCTCAACAGATGGAAGTGGAAACACTGCCCGGAAGTGGGCGGCCAAAGATGTGCGAGTCCGGTATATCCAGCAGGAAAATCAGGGGTGCAGTTCAGCCAGAAATCACGGCATAGAGCTGGCCCGTGGGAAATGGATAATGTTCGTGGATGCGGATGACACCATTGAGCCTGATACGATGAAAAGCTTCGGTGCTAGAGCCGAAATTTGAGGATGCAGAAATCGTATGCTTTGGCTGTCACATGAATTTGCCGGAAATATGACGGAGTTGCATAAACTAGAAAGTGCTATAACGGAAGAGCTGGCTTTATCAGCCTGTGGCGTAAGGCGTCCGGAGAATGGCCTTCCGGAGACAAACTTCGCCAGTATGTGTTGGAAACTGTACCGTGGTGAGTTCCTTCGTCGGACAAACTTGAAAATTGATCGGGAACTTGTCCGGGGGGAGGATTTGCTGTTCAACTGCCATGCATTCAGCGAGGCCTATTCCATCGCATTCTCTCCATATGATTATTACAATTATCGGAATAACCCACAGTCTGCTACCCGGCGGCGGAATCCTGCAATAAAAGAAAGGGATGCAGTGTTTCAAAAAAAAACTTCAGGCATTTGCAAATCAATATAGATATAGGCATTTGGAACAAATCGGTGCGTCTTATTCGGCATTGAACGGAATAGCTGTCAGTTTTGGGGCATATTTCAGCTTTTCCGTCTAGCGGAATATCGGGATTTCCGCTTGGAATTGACGAACTTTCTGCAGAAGGATTGCTATCAAAGATATTTGAAAAAAAAATGTCCAGGTGCACAGTATCTGAATCGAAAGTCCAAGATATTGATTTTTCTGCTGGCTCATAGGATGTATTTTCTATCGTGGCTTCTGTTCGGAGTAGGGCGGAAAATAAAGAGAACGTTAGACATGGTATCGAAATCATGAACGAACGAAAAAAGGCGCAATATTATCATATATTCAAGTGGTTTTAAGCGTTGCAGTTAGCGTTATCTATGTGCCGGTCCTCCTGCGGTATCTTGGCCAAAGTGAATACGGTCTTTATCAGATCGTCGGCTCCTTTTTCTCGTATGTCACGGTATTTGAATCCTGTATGTCTGCGGGAGTCCTGCGCAATTACTGTAATGCACTTGGAAAACAGGATAAACAGCTGGCAGATGAGACGCTTTCCACAGCACGCAGCATCTATCGGCTGATGGCAGCCGGAATGGCAGGGCTTGGAGTTGTTGTAATTTTAGGCTTCCGGGCTTTTTATGCCAGTTCCTTTACGGGGGCGGAACTCCAGGAGAGCACCATCATCCTTGGGATGCTGTTCTGCAATATGGTTGCAACTCTGTTGAGTTCAGTCTATCTGACAGTGATCACAGGGCAGGAACGCTTTGTGTTTTTGAAAATTTCCGGGATCTTACTTCAGACAGTTCAGCCACTGCTTGTGATCCTCTGCGTGATGAGGCTCCCTTATGCAATGTCTGTGACAGCAGTCATTGCAGGTTTGAATTTGGTCAACATCCTGTTTCGCTGGTGGTATGTTCAGTGCAGGTTAGAAATCCGGATTCCGACGCTGAAACCAAATTCAAAAGTGGCAAAAGAAATTTTGACCTTGTCTTCGGCCATCCTGATCGGATGTATCGCAGATCAGATCTTCTGGAAAACAGATCAGGTCATTTTGGGCAAAATGTTCAGCACCGCAGTTGTTGCGGTATACTCTGTTGGTGCGCAGATCTACATGATCTATATGCAGTTTGGGATACAGATCGCAGGTGTTTTTTACCCGCGAGTCAGTGTGTTGTATCAGGAAGAAAATGGATTGCAGAAGGTTTCGGATCTGTTTATTCGGGTTGGACGGGCTACATTTTTTGTGATACTGCTGGTTTTGTCCGGCTTCATCATTTTTGGTCGTGAATTTCTGCTTGTATGGGTCGGCGAAGGCTATGAGGCAGCCTATTGGGTTGCAATCATTGTAATGCTGCCGTTCTCTGTTGATCTGGCACAAAACCTCGGATTATGCATTCTACAGGTCAAAGGACAGTATGGTTTTCGTGCGAAGATTTACCTGCTGAGTGCACTACTGAACATTATAACGACAGTGTTATTCGCACGCAGGATCGGAATCACCGGTGCGGCACTTTCCACAGGAATTTCGATGTTCCTGACCAGTGGATTGATAATGAACTGGTTTTTTCAGAAAAGAGTCGGCCTGAACATGATAAAGTTCTGGAAAACTACAATTGGTATCATAAGTCTGGCAGTGCTTCTCACCGGGGCTGCATGTTTCATCAAGGAAATGATTTGGCATGATCCGGTATCTGTAATACAATTGGGCCTCGGCATTCTCCTCTATACCATAGTGTACGGCGCAGTAATGTTTTTGTTTGCAACTGATCCGGCAGAGCGTGAGCTGCTGCAGAGGCTTTTAAAAACAAGAAGAAAGTCAAGATTGTAACTTACAAATGAAGTAAAATAAAAATTTTTGCTGCCAAGAGCGTTCTGCTCTTGGCAGATTTCTTACGCAGTAAATGTTGTGAAGGAAGGAACCCTCACGTCAGGTACAGAACGATATCTGATGACCTGCAAGTAAAATATATTTTTACTGACAACTACTTTGACAATTATCGTGGTTCGAAGGAAGTGAAATTGCTCCATATCGAACACAAACGGCTACATTTCCCACACCATGCTCAAAATCACGTCCGGAGAAATTTAGCATCTGAGCCAGTAACTTTTGCGCGACAATGGAAATCTTTCCATATGAGATCTGTCCAATTACAGCACAATCGAAATTGAAAATTATTATATATCCTACGAGAAAAATCTGCTAAGGAACTGTAAGCTGGGAAATAAATGAAGCCCTATTTATAGTATTGTAAAAATGCGCGACAAAAATGCGACAATGCACAGAAACAATGCAGAGTAGTCTGTAACTGAATGGAACAAAAACAACGCGTTATCGGTAAACTTGATGAATATAAAGACGAAGTTATCCTGAGAATTACTCTCTTTTAATCAGAGGCCAGGGATTCGAGTTCCCTCAGACAATCAGGCCCGGGTGGTGGCTTTGAACGACAACACGGTTTGCGGAGCAAAGTGATTGACCATCTGACAGAGATTTTCAAGCATTGAAAATCATGGTGATAAAGTGGATTTTTGTTACAAATCAATAAAAAATGTTGAGGAAAAAATCCTTCTGTGGTAAAATAATTAAAAAGATGCTGCGAAATCGCGGAGGGAAGAGCTGTGCTGTATGCACCGGCTCCATAAACGCCTTGCAGGCGCAGCCAACAGTTCCATAGAATCATCATTGCTTGGAGTTTTGCAGATGCGTAAGAGACTGTTTGTTAGAAACTGGATCCGAAGGCTTCTAAGGTATCTTTGTATTCCGGTTGGGTTCTTTCTGGTCGTGTTTCCTCTATATAGCCTGATGATCCGCCAGACGATCCAGGCGCAGTCCTCCAGCGCAATGGAAATGCTGGCAATCGGCACCACCCAGTTTGAACGCTGCCTGAGCAATATCCGCAACACGACGAACAAATTGTTCAGCGAAACGGAGTATACTCTGCTTGCCAGCAGTTATGACAACAGTATTCTGGGAGATTATCAGACACTGACGAGAGCCAGCAAATCGTTACAGGATAAGACCTACGATTCCTCTGTGATCACATACAGCTATATTACATTTGAGCGGAATGGCATCATATTGGATGACCGGAGCGCGTATGAAAGCCATAGCAATTTTTACCCTGGAGCACTTGAGTATGAGGATGTGTCTCAGGAGGAATGGGATGCACAGAATCAGATCGATGTAACGACGATAAAGCCCGCCCATGTTGTCAAACTGATGCATTCCAGCTATGGCAATTCATATACCACGGTATACCAGCTATGTGAACACGGCGGGCCGCCTTTGCGGCGCAATGACGGTGCTGATCAAGGAAAAAGATGTCGTTTCAATGTTCCTTTCGCAGCAGCAATGGCGCAAGGAAGGCCTTTTTTGCCTGATTTCCGATGACGGAACGATCCTGGCGGGAAACAACTATGACGGAACGACACTTTCCCTGGCGAGTGATGATACGGGTTGGGAGACCTATCAGGGAAAGCGCTATCTGATGGCAACGCGATATGTGGCATCTCTGAATGCAACGGCGGTCATTGGAATGCCGCCGTCGCTCTACGAAGCCGGTCTGTTGGCAGTACAGCGTGCAATTTGTCTGTATCTGATCGTGGGCGTCTGGGCTGTGTATTGATCAGCGTCTGCATGACACTGGAGGACATGAACAGCCTACGTCCGATGCTGGACACGCTGGACGAATCGGATCTGGCATCACGGAAAGTGCTGAATGAGATCTTTCTCCGAAATGTGAACAGTCAGCATAAACTGGCACAGGAACTGGAGCATTCACGCAGCGAGCTGGAACATGGCAAAATGGAAATTTTGCTGCGTACAGGGTCTGTAAGTCAGGAATCCCTTCAGCAGCTGACGGATGCGGTGCAGCTGAAAGCCTATAACTTCCTGCTGCTGATCCCATCTCTTCAGGAAAATGCCGAGTGCTCACTGAAAGAGGAGCTGCGTACCGTGGTGGTGTCAGAGCAGATCCGTCAGATTTATGGGCAGAGATTTTATGTACAGGCAACGGCAGATGACCTGATCCTGGTGATCCTGACGCAGGAAACGGATGAAGCAGAGGAACTGCGGGAAATGTGTTTCCGTACAGAGCGACTGTATGATGCGCTGCATTTGACGACCCCCCTGATATTGAGCGATCCTTTTGAGAAAATGGAGCAGCTGTCAGATATTTACTGGAAGGCCCGCAATGTGGCGGCCTATGCGGATCCGACACAGAAGATCTGCTATTTGGGGAACAGCAGTGCGCAGCGCGGTACCACGGTCAATGCAACCAATGCAGCGCGGCTTCGGGAATATCTGCTTTCCGGATGCACGGAAGAAGCGGTTTCGCTTCTGAGTGAGTTGTTCTCGGTGGATAATCTGGACCCGGAAAACTTAAGCAGGATTTTTACACGGCAGGCGGTATTCTGCTGAACACGGCAGAAAGGGTACGCTGTCCGGATATCGCCTATCTGTGCAGTTATGACTCTAAACTGACTGCCCGCCAGATGCTGAGCCGGTTGCAGGACTGCTGTGTGGAGATCTGCAACCATGTGCAATTCTTGAAGCATAGCCACAATGATGCGCTTCAAAAGAATATTCTGGACTGGCTGGCACAGAATTTCCAGAATCCGGAGATCAATGCGGCGATGACGGCAGAGCAGTTCAAGATCTCGAAAAAGTATCTTTCGCAATTCCTGAAGGAGCAAACCGGAAAGAGCTATACAGAGTATGTGGAAGAATTGCGTCTGGATCATGCAATGCAGCTGCTGAGAACGACAGATCTGAATATTACGGATATTGCAGAACAGTGCGGCTTCTCCACGGCAAATACATTCTATAAGGCATTCCGGCGGAAGTATCAGCTCTCGCCTTCTGCAGTTCGCAAAGGAGATAACTGATTTCAGCGCAAAAAAACGAACGATGTCAGCCCATTCGGACAGACATCGTTCGTTTCTTTTACAGGTGGATTCAGGGATGGATGCTTATGGTCACGGTGCAGGGAGCATCCAATGCAAAGGACAGCTCAAGCAGCCCATCATGGCGTGTGGTCACGGTGCAGGGCACAGAGGCTGTAACAGCTTTGGGACCCGGCTGCAGAACAGCCAGAACAGTGCTGCGGCCCGCTGCGGTAAAATCCAGTGTGGCATTTAAGGCGCTGTTGTCCGGTGCCCAATCCGTATGCCGGACAAAGGCATCAAAACCGGTCGTGAGGGTGCCGGGGCGGTAGTAAGCGGAAAACCACTGTACAATGGGAGAAGAAAGCCCGCTGAACTGGTGCCAGCCGGCACCACGGCGGCTCTCGATCATAAAGTGTTCAAAACAACAGTAGCTTTCGGCACACTCGTTCTGCCACAGGGTAAGAGCGGTGTCAGCAATGCGGTAAGCAAAATCGGCAAGGCCTGCATCCAGTGCAGATTTGAAGAACATCCACTGATAAGGCATCCATACAGCGCCGTTCCAGTAGCCGTCACGCCGATAGTACGGCGCACTCTGATCTACGGTGGAAAGGCCGCAGGCACACCACAGGTGTTCCGGGCTTTGCAGCTTCTGCCACAGAAGCTCCTTCTGCGGTTCTGTACAGGTACCTGCAAACAGCGGCGAAGCGCCATCCAGGCCCATGTCATAGTTCAGACCCTGCTTGGTGCGCAGAATATCCGCAGCATCACCGGAAGGATCGTGCAGGAGGTACCCGAAGTAACCGCTTTCCTCGTCCCATGCAGTCTGCAGGGAGCGCCCTAAGCGAAGCGCATCGGCATCAAAAGCATCTGCGTCGGTTGTCTCGCCCAGCAGGCGGGCGGTGTACGCCAGGATCTTGGCACAGCGTATCGCATGGGCAGTTGTGACCACGGGTGCGCAGCTGGCCTGCAAACGGCGGCGATGGACCTCCTGCTGTGGGGGATAATCGTCCCATCACCGGAATTATAGAAATAATCCCAGGGACGCAGCAGGCCGCTGTGCAGGTTGGCGGTAGTGGAGCCGCCTTCCTGCCCGGTGAAGAAGCGGTAGTATAGCTTCAGGCGTGGATAGCAGTAGGCGGCAAGTTCTCTGCTGCTGGTGCGATTCAACAGCTCGGCGTACAGATAAAACTGCGTTGGCACCATGGAGCCATGGTGTAAGAAAGCAGCATCCACAGAATCCGGGGGCATCAGGTAGGTGTTCAGGCAGTCAAAGGCATTGCGTAGGCTGGTCTGAGCCAGACCCATTCCAATGAATCCGGAATCCCATGTGTAGACACAGTCCCACCAGCGTCCGGGAGTGTAGTGACGGATATACTGTCCCCGCGTGTACACCGGATACACAACGTTGGTGCAGAGACTGCGTTCATCAACTGTTGGCCCAAGGCAAGCGATTCGGCAGCCGGTAAAGCGGGCGGTGCTGCAAGGGAGGCAGAAGCCTGCTGCCATACATGCTCCCAATCACTGCGCTGAGTCAGCAGCTCATGGCAGCGCAGCGCGGCGGCAGAAGCATCCGGCGCAGCACAGACCGCTCCATAGATCACCTTTGTCTGTCCTGCCTCCAAGGGGATCGGCCCCATAAAGAGATTGACGTAATGCCCTTTTCCGTTGCCGCGCAGCGTGGCGTTTACATGTCGTGTACGGTGTCACGCAGAAAGATATCCAGTTCATCATTTTCGATCGTGCGAATATGGGTGGTGATATCATCCCACAGGATCCCGTAGCACTCCTGAATGTGGGGATACTGCAGGGTCAGATAGTTCTCATCTGCGGCGGGTTCGGCCTGAGGCCGGGAGCATCTCCACGCAGTGTAACGGTAAAGTTACCTGCGTCCGCTTGCTCGCACAGAGCGAGACAGTCCAGCTTCGCCCCTCCAACACCGGCAGCAGTCAGGGTCAGAGTGAATTTCCCGGCGGGAATGGAATCATTCAGCGGCAGGATGGCAATGGAAGGCTTCTGACAGGGCGGAAGCTGTAACGTATCCTGACCATTGACATCGTACTCGGAACTCTCATCTGCCGGATTCCAATACCGTACACAGAGACAGGGGGTATGCAGGGGCGCGGTAAGGGAAAGCGTAAAGGTAACGGTGTCCCCTTTTCCGCTGGGCATGACCTGCCCAAAAGGTCCTTTGCCTTCGGAACAGCCGAACCCCGTGCCAATGCCGTATCCCTGACCAAAGCCGGGAACGGCTTCTTCGCCCCGGCGCAGACCATCCCAAGTCAGACATTCGTTGGGACGGTGGATGGAAAAATCCAGGGTGTCATAATCCTTTGCCCAGACAAAGGCAGCGTTTTCCGGCAGGGATACCTCACAGCCCGGCAGGGAGAAACCGCGGTAGGACGGAACGGGATCCCAGCGGATGCCATATAATGAAGCACCAGATTCTGCGGAGCATCTGTATTGTTGTGGAGCTCGGCACGGATCAACCGGGCATCCTCCCCAGGGGGGCAAAAGAGATGTCCGCATACAGCTGATCCTTCCACAGGAGCTCGTGGCGGAGCGTGTAGCAGCTCAGATCCGGAGCCGCAGCCCAGGGGTGAAAGTCCGCTTTCAAACCGTACATTGGGCACATCGACCCGGCGGCGATACATTCCCGGAAAAACGGACAGGTCAAACCGAACGCCGTCGTTGGCCGCAGGAACATGGGAAATGCCGCTGTAACGTTTGGTGTAAGGGCCCCATGCAGGCAGGGAAAGGTCATGTGATCGCATGGCGTGATATCCTCCCATCAGCCCTTGACTGCGCCAATGGTAACACCGGCAACAAAGTACTTCTGCAGGAACGGATACAGGCACATGATCGGCAGGGTGGAAACCACCATGGTGGCATATTTCAGACCATCGCCGATGACCTCAACATCACCGGTGGAACCAGCCATGTTGCCGATGTCGCTTTGAATCAGGACCTCGCGCAGGATCATCTGCAAAGTACAGAGAACGATCCCGAATGTACAGCAATGCCGGGAACCAGCTGTTCCACTGCGCAACGCCGTAGAACAGCGCCATAACGGCGAACACTGCACCGGAGAGCGGAAGAACAATGCGGAAGAAGGTCGTGATATCGTTGCAGCCGTCCAGGGCTGCGGCCTCGATCAGCTCATTCGGGATGGTGTTTTCAAAGAACGTGCGCATGATGATCATGTTATAGGTACTGATGGCGGAAGGCAGCACCAGCGCCCAGATCTTATTCAGCATACCCAGCTTCTGAATGATCAGATAAGTGGGGATCATGCCGCCGTTGAAAAACATGGTAAAGATGAAAAGCTGATAAAGACATTGCGCCCGAACAGATCCTTGCGGGACAGGGGGTAGGCGGCGCAGGCGGTAAGGGTCACGCTGATCAGGGTGCCCAGCACGGTATACAGGATCGTGTTCAGATAACCCGTCCAGATGCTGGCATCCTTCAGAACCTTCTCATACATGGAGGTCGTAAAGCCTTTGGGCCAGAAGGAAACATTGCCTGTCAGCAGCTGCATGGGATCACTGAACGAGCCGCTGACGATGTGCAGAAGCGGCAGAATAATGGTTGCGCTGATCAGGATCAGCAGCAGATACACAACAATGGTATAGATTCGTTCCCCGATGCTTTCCTTCACTTTCGTGGGGTGATTCATCGCATCAATATTCTTTTTCATCACCACAGGCTCACCTCACTGATCTTTTTGCTGAACTTGTTGAACAGCACGATAATGGTAAAATTGATCACAGAATTGAACAGGCCCACAGCCGCAGAGAAGCTGTAATCGCCGCTTTCAAAGGCACGGCGGTAAACGTAAGTGGAGATCACATCGGCAGTCTCATAGGTTGCAGGGTTGTACATCAGCATGATCTTTTCATAGCCGACCGAGAAAATAGAGCCCATGCGGAGGATCAGCATGATGATGATCGTGGGCAGCAGGCCGGGCAGCGTGATATGGATCAGCTTGTCCCATTTGGAAGCACCGTCAACGGTGGCGGCCTCGTAGAGAGAGGGGTCGATGCCGGTCAGTGCCGCCATGTACACAATGGAACCGTAGCCAGCGCTTTGCCAGATGTCAGAAAGAACATAGATCGTCTTGAAGTACTTGGGTTCGGCCATAAAATGGATCGGCGTACCGCCAAAGGCGGTGATCAGCTGGTTGATCAGGCCGCTGGAAGGAGAAAGCAGGGCGCTCAGAATACTGACAACGACCACGGCGGAGATGAAGTGGGGCAGGTACACCACGGTCTGTACGCTGCGCTTGAAGAATTTACCGCGGACTTCGTTGATGAGCAGAGCCAGAATGATGGGAATGGGAAAGCCCACAATAATGGAATACAGGCTGATGCCAAGTGTGTTTTTGATCAGACGGCCAAAATACTCGGATTTAAAGAACTGGGTGAAATATTTGAAGCGACCCACTTGCTGCCCGTGATGCCCAGTACGGGAGAGAAATCACGGAAGGCGATCTGCGCGCCGTACATGGGCGCGTACATGAACACGATATACCAGATCAGGCGGGCAGCAGCATCAAAAGCAGATAGCGCTGCGCCAGAACTTTTTGCAGGCATGATCAAGGCGGTTCGCTGTTGGCAGTGTGATCGGTTTTGCTGCGGTGGCAGTTTTCATGGTGGTATTCTCCTGTTTTCGTTCTGAAGAACCCAGGAAAAAATAGGCCGGGAACAGGGTGTTCCTGCCCCGGCCGTTATTTTACTGGATCAAAAAATAGGTGCCTGCTGAGGCATCAGCCATTCAGAGTCTTCTGGTAGATATCGATGACCTCTGCAATGCCCATGCCATTGACCTTTTCAACGTAGGTGTCCCAGTTGGACAGCGGCTCACGGCCGGAAACAAACTTGATGATCATCTCATCAACGTAAGTATCCACGTCTGCCATTACTGCACGACGGACGGCATCATCCTCAGAGGAGAAGGAGGTGGAGCCGGGGATCACATACTTCTTGGATTCTTCCAGGAAGGGAATGATGCAGTCCTGCTTTGCGCGGTTGACAGACTCATCATCCAGCTGTGTGACCTCATCCTGGCTCAGAATGAACGGGCCGGAGCTCTGTGCAAAGGTGAAGGTGCCGATTGCATTCTTGGGAGACAGGCCGTCAGGTTCTTCATTACATAATCGGTGAAGATCGGCTTGCGTCCTGCATGGTGTAGTGAGTGCCCTCAATACCCATGTTGATCAGCCGGGTGCCCTCGTCGCTGTACATGTAATCCAGCAGAGCGACCACGCGGTCAACGTTCTTGCAGCTTGCGGTGATGGTGGCGGCTGCAATGGCACGCGGCTCCTGATCAATATAGGAGTGGATCTGTGCATCGCCCTTGGGGGGTACGGTGGCCTCAACATGGAAGCCGGGGAAGGAGGCAGGCATGGTGGCGTTCTGTGCAGCCAGCATACCGCCCAGCGGGCCGTAGAAGGAAGCCACCGCGTTCTGGGCCAGCTTCGGCACGAAGGAAGCGTAGTCCATGGTGATGATCTCAGGGTCGATATAGCCTTCTCGTACATATCGTGCATCCAGGTCACGGCCTTTTTGTACTTGGGGTCGATGGGGCCGTAGTGGACCTTGCCGCCATCGTCCGGGTCGGTGTAGAAGTCATCCAGGCAGCCGAAGGCGGTGCAGAAGTTCCGCAGGCCGGTCATATCGTAGGAGCTGAAGGGGATCTCATCGTTGGTGCCGTTGCCGTTCAGGTCGGTGGTCTTGACCAGATGCCAGTAGTTCTCCCAGTCCTCCAGGGTCACGGGGCTCTCAATGCCCAGCTTTTCCAGCCAGTCGGTGCGGACGATGTAGGGCATATTGCCGGAGACCTTCTCATCCAGCATGGGCATATAATAAATATTGCCGTCGCTGTAAGTCAGTGCTTTTTCGACACCGTCCCGCTTGTCGATCTCCTTCTTCAGGTTGGGCATGTTGTTCTCGATGTAATCGTTCAGGGACAGGATCACGCCGGACTCGCCGTATTTCAGCACCTCGGTGGTGGGCATATCCATAATGATATCCGGCAGCTGAGCATCCATCATCACAAGGTTCAGGCGCTCGTTGTAGTTGTCCTGCGGGGGATTATCAAATTCAAAATCCATATTGAATTTTTCGCCCAGGACCTTCCAGATATCCATCTGCTCGGCAGCAACCTCGTTTGCGCCTTGGATTTCAGGATGCGCACGGTGATACGCTCGTTGGAAGCAGCTGCTCCGGAACCGGCAGCAGAAGAAGTAGTAGAGGAAGAGCTGCCACAGCCCTCCAGAACACCCAATGCCAGAGAAGCGACCATAGCGCTGCATACGGCGCGTCTGCTGATTTTTCTTTCTTTCATAAAATCTTTTCCTCCTTGATTTATGGAATGGGACGGGGAAAATCCCCGTGCTTCCATAACCTCCGTTCAGCTCGTACGCTGCCGACCAGTGGTTTTTCCTTACTCAGAAGCATATCATGTTCTTTTTGGAATTGCAACATTTTTTGATACAAAGCGCACAAAAGATTTTCTCATTTTTGAATGTGATTGTTGCACAATATCCACAAAGATGCATTTTTTCTTCCTTTTGTCATGGTGCGGGATGAAATGTCATGCTCCTTCACCTTGACGATTCCGGCACAAAAGATATGCTGGAAACAAATTGGAATCGGAGATCCATTCAAAAGAAAGGAAGAGAGAAACTATGAGTAAGCAGATCACGGCCATCATCGTGGGCGCGGGCCACCGGGCGATCCTGTACAGCTGTATGCGCTGGAACACCCGGGACGAGCTGAAGATCGTGGGCGTAGCAGATCCGGATCCGATCCGGCGGAAAAAGGTTGCGGAGATGCATGGCTTCGGGGAGGAAATGTGCTTCAGGAACGCCGAGGAGCTGGCAGAAAGGCCCAAGCTGGCAGATGCGGTGATTAATGGAACCATGGACCGCCAGCATGTGCCCACTGCGGTTCCGCTCCTGCGTGCAGGATATGATATGCTGCTGGAAAAGCCCTTCGCGATCAGCGAGGAGGAAGTAAACTATTTATATAAGGTGGTAAAAGAGACCGGGCGGAAGGTGATGATCTGCCACGTTCTGCGGTATGCGCCCTTCTATGTCGCAATCAAGCAGAGACTGCTGAGCGGGAGATCGGTGACATTATCAATATTCAGGCCACAGAACATGTCAGCTACCATCATCTGGCCGTCTCCTTTGTGCGCGGCAAATGGGGCAACGAGGAAAAATGCGGGGCTCCGATGCTGCTGGCAAAGTGCTGCCATGACATGGATCTCATTATGTGGCTGAAGAGCGGCGTTTCGCCCAAACAGATCGCTAGCTTTGGAAGTGACTTCCAGTTTGATCCTGCCAAAAAGCCGCAGGGGCAGGCAAGCGCTGCCTGGTGGATTGTCAGTGCGAGGAGACTTGTCTGTACTCTGCCAAAAAGCATTATCTGGATCACCCGGATCGGTGGGCGTTCTATGTATGGGACTGCCTGGAGAATATTGAGGAGCCAACGCTGGAGGACAAGCGCAAGTCGCTGATGACAGACAATATCCATGGACGCTGTGTGTGGGATTGTGAACATACGGTGGTGGATCATCAATCGGTGCTGATGAATTTTGCGGATGGTGCAACTGCGACCCTGAACATGATCGGCGGCACAGCGAAGCCGGAGCGCAATATCCACGTCATTGGTACAAAGGGTGAGATCAAGGGCGTGTTTGACGATTCGGTTTTCACTGTGCGCACCATAGATACCGCCAGCGAGAAGGCTGGAACGAGGAAGTGGTAGACCTGAAGATCGGTGGAGATAAGAGCGGCATGACAGGCTCTCATGGCGGCGGCGACCTGCGGCTGGTGGAGGACTTTGTTCATGTGCTTCAGGGTGAGGAGCTTCCATCTCCTGCACAACGATCAAAGATTCGATCAATGGGCATCTGGGGGTCTTCTGCGCAGAGCGTGCTCGCAAGGAGAGCGCCGTCATAACGATGCCAGACATCAGATAATGCAGTGCTGACATAGAAAACGTCCCCGTTGCAGTTTTGATATCCTGCACGGGGGACGTTTTTGCCGATCTTTTTTATTTCCTCATTTCCGCATTCACCATTCCCGCACGCGGTCAGGCCGGTTGGTGACGATGCAGTCAGGGCCAAGGGGCAGCAGGGAACGGACTGCGTCCTGGGTGTCCACGGTCCAGAACGCGGCCTGGATGCCATGGCGTGGAGCTGGTTCACAAGCTCGGGGTTGGAATAGGCGGTGTGGTACTCGCAGCTGACGATATCCACGGGGAAATCCAGCGTTTGATGTAGGCAGCCACATCCGCCTGCTCCTCCAGATGGCCGATGACCTGCTCCACGGTCTCGCCGGGGAAGTTGGCGCGGAGCATATCGACCTTGTCGGCCACCGTGCGGTAGATGAGATTGTTCCGCAGGTCGATGCAGTTTTCCTCGCTGAAGGCTCATCCATGCTGTTCACAAGGCCCAGATCCTTCCATATCACCGGCGGGGGAAGCACCATGCTGAGGAAAGCGCCGTAGGTCAGCGC
>ENA-OQCS01000984-OQCS01000984.1-human-gut-metagenome-genome-assembly--contig:-NODE-984-length-15374-cov-2.384469_pt1 | contig 15374 bp, 22 predicted proteins | sample MGYA00242757_ERZ504575 | MGnify/ENA primary metagenome ERZ504575 (study PRJEB26092, sample SAMD00036297) | human gut metagenome | host: Homo sapiens | study: EMG produced TPA metagenomics assembly of...
CTGCGTTTTTACGCCAAAAAATCCCCGATTCAGCACAAAAGTGCCAAATCAGGGATCTTGTATTTTCCTGTATTTACAGCCCGATCATATTTGCAAACAATACGATCAGCGGAATGGCAATGATGGTTCTCTCCAGAAAGATCACCAGCAGTTTCCAGAAATTCAACGGAATTTCACTTATAAATGCCGGGGCGGGAACTTTTTGTTAAAAATATCGGAATCTGCCGAATTCTGCGATCCCCCCTGTTTCTTTCGTTGCATAGGCAAACAGTCCCACTCTGCATCCTGTGAAATGATCCATTTTGAAATAGAGCTGATGCCATGGTCCGATCTGTTTCCATTTTTCATCGCTCCAATATAAAACCGGACTTATCGTGCTGGTTCTGGAAATCCGCTTCCATCCGGATTCTTATTTTTGATGATTCAACCGCCACTGCTTCCCATTCGATTTCTTCACTGTTGCCCTGGTTTCCTTCTATGCTGTCATGTTCCGCTTCGTGAGATCTCATAACCAGAAGCATCTGTCCATCACGCTTTGTAACGGCCGCCATGCCGTAACATCCCTGTAATGCACACATTCCTGCATAATCTCCGTCCTTTATTCCTTCCGCGTCAACGGTTACTTCTGTTATGCACACCGGAAACTTCATTCTCTGGGTGATCGTATTGACTGCCTGCGTGACATTTTTGCACTGCTTTCTGCAGACCATTCTAAGGCATCCTTTTTCTGCATCATTCTCAATCCAGGAAAGTTCCGGTTCGTGGTTGAACTGCCAGCAGCTCTTCCATCCAAACGTTCCAAACAGCCGTTTCTGTTCCGGATTCCATTCCGAAAAATCATCACTCTCCACCAGCGGATGATATTGTTCATCCGGTCTTGTGCTTTGTGTTTCCACTTCACAGAGTGCCCTTCCCGAATCACCCAATACCGGATAATTTTCTTTTATGATCTGCTCTTTTTGTTCGCCCGGCGCCGGCATACAGGTAACTCTGACATTTTTCTCCCATTTTACTGGCACAAGAACCGGGATTCTGCCGACGGCACCTCTGTCCTGAAAAAGCACGGCATACCATTTATGATCCGGCGTATCCACAATTCCTCCTGTGCAACGCCCTGCCCACAATATCCCATAGTGTCACACAATACATCTCCGCCTTTAAATTCTCCCGTCAGGCTGTCTGATACATAGCACGCCTGCGTCCGCATCCACCTGTCCGGAAGGGAATGAATCAGGAATAAATAATACATTCCATCGATTTTATAAAAATGACTTCCTTCAAAACCAAGCCCCGGATTCCGACTGTCACTGACCAGAATCCGATCCAGTCCGCCTTCCTTTGGACCGCTCAGATCTTTTTTCAATTCCTGCAGACGAATATTTCTATTGCCGGAAACAATATAAACATGATCATCCTCAAACAAAAGTGAGCAGTCATGATAAAAGCCTTCTATGATGCGTTTTTCCCATGGTCCTTCGATATTATCAGCAGTATAAAGGTATGTTTTTCCGGTATCATTCGCCACAAAGCAAATATAATACATCCCTTTATGGTATCGGAGCGATGCAGCCCACATGCCTTTTCCATAGCAGTTTTTCTCCCCGACAAGTCTCTGTTCCTCTGTGCTGTCCAGTCTTTCATACACATAGCTCAGATGTTCCCAGTGAACGAGGTCATAAGACCGCAGGATTTCACACCCCGGCACAAAATGCATTGTGGTGCTTACCATGTAATACGTATCGTCTACCCGGATGACATCCGGATCCGGATAGTCCAGCCCTGTAATTGGATTTTTCCTATTATCTTCATATAGTCTCTCCTCGTATGATATTTCAGGGTCATACTATAGCAATCTAATAAATTATTGCACATAATTACACGAATGAAACCACCCTATGCATCCGTTGGACGAATTGTTAAAAATCCTTTTGAAATAGCTGATGGTAATTCCAAGCTTCAATAAGTAGTTTTCGTGTTTCATCATGTAACATAATAATCACCTCTTGACTCTATCATAGACCTGTTGTCAAGAGTGTGCAGTATTTTTTTTGGAGTGCTATAGATTGAAATTCTGTTTTCGATTCTCTTCTTTTTAAAATTTCTTTTCCTCTTGTGATATCCGTTTTACTGTATTATGATAATATCAAATTTACAGCAGTCCGGCGGAGGCAATATTATGATTGAACATTTAGACGGGATCCATGAAACCGTAACGTATAAAGAAAACAGCAGTCTGCGGCTTTTTGTAAATACAGACTGTGAAGATTATCCCATTCACTGGCATACTCCCATGGAAATCATTATGCCTCTGGAAGGAACTTACACAGTCTTTCTTGGGGATAAGCACATTCTTCTTCAGGAAGGTGATATTATTTTCATCTGTCCAGGAGTCCTCCACTCTCTTGCAGCACCGGAAAGCGGAAAACGAATCATTCTGCAGATTGAATGGTCTGTTGTCTCAAAAATCCGTGATCTCAATTCCATTCTCTCGCTGATTTCCCCCATTCTCACCCTTACACCACAGACTGCTCCTGATATTTATTCCGATATTTATCATCTCATCTGCCAGATTCTTTCGGAATACGAAAAGGATTCCTTTCTTTCGGAGGCCGTTATCTATGCGCGCATGCTTGATATTCTTTCTCTGATCGGCAGATACCAGGCCTTTGCATCCTGCCGTTTTGATGCCGGACCGCAAAAACAGAAAGAATATCTGGATCGTTTTCTTTCCATCTGCAATTATATTGATGAACACTGCACGGAAGATCTTTCCCTTGATCACGTTGCAAAAACAGCAGGCTTCAGCAAATACCACTTTACCAGACTGTTTAAGCAGTTTACAAATACCACCTATTACAAATACCTTAATCGCAAAAGAATTGATCATGCCATGCTGCTCTTATCCGATCCCGATATTCCTGTCACAGAGGCAGCACTTCAGTCTGGTTTCTCCAGTCTTTCCACCTTTCTTCGCGTCTTCCGTTCTGTCAAACAATGTACGCCTACGGAATTCCGCGATATGTATATTCATCCGGAAAAACTGCAGAAAAATCCCTAATTCCTGCTGCTTTCATTTCTGTTCCTTTGATACACGTTACAACACGAAAAAACTTTCTGTTCCTGCTTTTTTGCGATTTCCATCCTCAAATGATTCTCATGATTCTGATAAAGAACCAGACCTGCTGTTTCCGCTTCAAAGCGATAGCTTTTCTGCCGAATCCAAAATAGGAGCAATAGGCTGCTTCTGCAATACTTTCTTTTCGGTGATACAACCGTAGCATTCCCTCTTTTTCTTTCAGCGAATAAATCATGCACTTCCGCTTCTGTAAAGCCAACATACGGTGCCATTCTTCCGGCATCCATCATGCACCACTGGACATCAAAATGAATCACATCATACTGATTCAGATGTTTTTCAAAGGACTCCGCCTTATGAATCGCATAGTCCGCAAACAGTTCTCTGGAATCACTGCCTGATAAGCAGCGCCCGATAATCCTCTATGATTTTCTCCATCGTAACAGACTCCATGCTGGAAATCACATCTTTTTTTAAGGTATCATACGTTTGGCTCAGCACGGTTCCGATATTTCTGCCGACCGGGCAGAAAGGGGATGGGGTTCCATGTATACTGATCATTTTCTCAATGGCTGCCGGATCTACAGCATGGCAGATCCGATACAGCGAAATTTCGGAAAGTGGAACCGCAAGGGTGGCTCCTCCGGTTCCTGATTTTACTTCTATGATTCCGTCTTTTTTCAAGGCACTTAAGATATTTCGTATGGTTACCGGATTGCATCCCGTAGATAATGACAGCAGCTCACTGGTCACTTTCTTTTCTGTACCATATTCAAAAATAAAAATCAGACAATGGACCGCGATCGAACATTTATTACTGATATGCATAATTTCAATCCTCCATTTGCAATTTTATCATATCCCATTTCCGCTGTAAATATTGACACCATCTCTTGATGCTGTTATACTCCAATTATAGCTGTAGTTTTATTTTTTACATCACAGGAGGAATTTACCATGCATGCTTATGAAATTCTGTTCAGTCCAACCGGCGGTACCGCAAAGGTTGCCGCCGCCCTCACCACTGACTGGTCTTCCGTTAAAACCATCGATCTCTCTATTCCATCCACCCATTATGAAGATATTTGTCTGGAAAGCGATTCTTTAGCCGTAATTGCGATGCCGGCTTTTGGAGGTGCCGCGCCACAGCTTGCACTGGATCGTCTCTCCCGTATCCATGGAAACGGAGCTCTCTGCGTGATCGCTGCCGTCTATGGAAACCGTGCCTATGAAGACACCCTGGTTCTCCTGGAAGATTATGCACAGACAGCTGGTTTTCAGGTTATTGCTGCTGTTTCAGCAGTTGCAGAGCATTCCATTATTCACCAGTACGCTGCCGGAAGACCAAACAGTGCTGACTGTCAGGAGCTCGCCGCATTTGGCAGGCAGATTCTTCAAAAGGCAATTTCCGGCAATCTCTCTGTCCCGGAATTCCCGGTAACCGCCCCTCGAAACATTCTGAAACCGGCATGGTTCCAAACGTAAAGCACTCCTGCACTTCCTGCGGTCTGTGTGCACAAAAATGTCCTGCCGATGACTACTCTCGGACAACTGCAAAACCACGGACAAAACCAAGTGCATCTCCTGCATGCGCTGTGTATCCCTCTGTCCAGTACACGCAAGAGAAGTAAATCCTGTTATGACTGCAGTTGCCGCAAAAATATTGAAAAAATCCTGTACGCAGGAAAAAGCAAACGAGCTGTTTTTGTAAAAAAATACCGCCGGACTCAAGTGTCACCGACAGTTTTTTACATAAAACACATCAAAAAGCAGAACAAAATGTTGAAAGTGAAATGCTCCCTCCTAAATGACAAGTTTTTCTTCTTTCACCTGTCTGTTCAGAAGGGAGCATTTCATTTTCGTTCTGCTTTTTTCTTTTACAGTTTTGCGCGGAAGAATGCACAGATTTCGTCCCACACTTCCTTCTGGAAGAAATGGAGATCTGCGTGGTCGGCATCCTCGATCGAAAGCAGTGTGACGTCACATCCCGCTTTTTCCAGCTCATCGTGCAGTTCCTCTCCCTGTCCGAACGGAACGGTATGGTCATCCTCTCCGTGGATGATCAGAAACGGCGGTGCGGCTTTTGTCACGAAGCTGACCGGACAGCATGCGAGTGCTTCTTCCGGATGGCGCATCACGTTTTTGCCCATCAGAAGGGACTCCGGAGATGCCGCACACTGCTCCGGATCACTGTACTGGAATCCGCGGAAATCGGTCGGCGGGTACCACGGGCAGGCGGCCTGTACGGCACTGGAATATTCCAGATTTCTCCCACATCATAAACGGGATCTGTCGCAAGCGCTGCCATACAGGTCAGATAACCGCCCGCAGACTCTCCCATCACACCGATGCGGTCCGGATCAATATTGAAACGATCGGCATGTGCACGCAGATAACGGATTCCTGCTTTCACATCCTGCAGCGGTGCCGGAAATTTTGCCTCATTGCTTGTGCGGTATTCTACCGATGCAACAACGAATCCCTGCTGTGCCAGTACGGACAGATAGGCAAGATGTGCCGAGCGGTCCATCTGGATCCAGGCCCCTCCGCAAATCCATACCACACACGGATATTTTCTGGTGTTATCCCGTGGGTAAATCAAATCCAGCTTCAAATCCTGCACCGTGTTTCCAAACCAGGCATCCGCCTGTGCAAATGTAATTCCTGTTGTGACGCAGAATTGTGGTTTTTCTGCTTCTACCTGAATTCTTCTTCTCATGTAATAAACCCCCATATTTCTGTTTTCCTGACCGTTCGTCGCAGCCTCCGGCCGGAAATCACCTTTTTTGTTTACTTCTCATCCATTGCCTTTTTGATTGCTCCAAGCAGCTCCTCATACGTCTCATACGCCGGAATCTGCGGATAGTCGGCTTTGATTTTATCGGTCGAGCGGAACAGGAAGCCTGCCTTACTTGCCTGAATCATGCCGAGGTCATTATAGGAATCGCCGCTTGCGATCGTTTCGAATCCGATAGACTGCAGTGCTTTGACCGTGGTGAGCTTCGACTGCTCGACTCTCATCTTAAAGCCGGTGATCTCTCCGTCGTCTGCGACTTCCAGAGAATTGCAGAACAGGGTCGGATAGCCGAGCTTTTTCATCAGCGGTGCGGCAAACTCCGTGAAGGTGTCGCTGATCAGGATCACCTGGGAGAAGGTGCGCAGCTCGTCAAGGAACTCTTTTGCACCCGGCAGCGGATCAATTTTTTCAATCGTAGCCTGAATTTCTTTCAGTCCAAGGCCGTGCTCTTTTAAGATTCCAAGTCTCCATCTCATCAGTTATCGTAATCCGGCTCGTCGCGTGTCGTTTTTTTTAAGTTCCGGGATCCGCTTGCCTCCGCAAACGCGATCCAGATTTCCGGTACCAGTACTCCTTCTACATCCAGACATGTAATATACATTGTTATGATCCCCTTTCCTGCGCTGCCCGCCTTGTTTGCCGACGGGGTTTTGTTTTTTTCACAGCATCACTTTACCACACTATATCATAGAATCCATATCACTGCAAATTAAAATCACGTTTTATTTTTTATACGTATATATCTCTCTAAAATTACATTCTTTTTACAAAATCGTTGTTTTTTACAAATTCATATATTTATTTATATGTTTTTTGACTATTGATTTATTTTTCATATATTTATATAATAATTACAAGCATTTTTATTAATTTTCTATTTTATCATCCATATTAACGAACGAATTTACTTTTCAGATAGTGCACTAATCTAAGGATAAATAAAAAACTAAAACCATCCAACAATACTTATGAAAGGAGACCACTCATCATGAAAAAATTAAAAACATGTCTTGCATTTTTTATTTGTTGTATTCTGTCCTTAAATATGGTAATTTGCAATGTAAAGGCAGATAATAATGTTGTTCTATCTAACAAAGCATATCTATTAAAAACCGGAATGCCACAAAAGGAAATAGAAAAGCTGGATGATGACGTCATGCAGTTCATTGTGGATGACTTAAAAAGTGGAGGTAAACATTTTGAATATATTAATTCAAATATCGAAAATCAAATATCGATACTCAGTAGCGAAACTTTAACCGGTATTTCCTTTACTGCATCAGCTTTTAAAAATGCATCAACCATTTATATCTATCCAACATACGAGTTACTTCTAATAAACAACCTCGCGGAAAAGACAGTTTTTCTTTTCAATTAGGCGCTGCTATGAGACCGTATGAATATGGTGGAAAATTATGGTACAAAGATAATACTATGAACGATTGGAAAGTCGGTGGAACTCTTACTGCAAATAATCAGCAATTATCTGGTGCTGAATTTTCAGGGAGTCAACTAGGAACACCCGACTATGCCATGAAGCTTAAAGGTGTTACATACTGTCACGCTACTGCAGGTAATAGCAGTGATAAAAGAATTGTAATGGGATACTTATATAATCCCCAGAAAACCGGCTACAGTATCTCTTTTTCCTACAACGGTGGTGGAATTAGCTACTCTCCATCAGGAACAGCCTATACTGCATATAAAACAATGAACCTAAGTTATTAAACTTTCATTCACCACATACAAGTACATTTAATTTCTAATTACTCTTTCAAAGTAACAATTGCCTATCCAGAAGCACAAATTTCTCTGATAGGCAAATTGTGTTTAAGGTATTTTCAAGTAATTTAAGTAAAATCATGAGCAAGTCGCCATTACTCGTAGAAAAACGGGCAGATTATGAATGTTTTAGGAATTGCAGGAACAAAAAGTACAGAACAACCATTCAAAAAAACTTTTAAATCCGGCATCAACTGAATAAAGCCATAAATAAGAGGTAACTCATTATGAAAAAAATCAAATTTTTATTTTTCACCCTGTTATTCTGTTTTTCTGTTCCAGTCAAAGCAGACACTGCATTCGAAAATGACGATACGGTATTGTGCTCTTTTTTAAAAGAAAACGTACCGGAAAATGCTTCGCCAATAGAATCCAGTTTAGAAAACGAGTATCGAAAAACTTCTTCCAAACCTATCGATTTCTATTTTTTTAAACGATCTGAAAAGACAAAAAGTTTCCAAGATCTGTATGCCGCAAATGTACTCACCTATCAGGAAAAATCAGATCGTTCTTTGTTATATCAGACAGTTTTCGATTTTCAAAATATAACCCAGGTAAGAACTGCGAAAGAAGACTTTATCCGTCTGGAGACAGATCCACTGATGTATCTTTTTGAATTAGAAAAAGCAGAATTGTGGACTCGGAACAGCACGGAAGAACCCTGGACGCTGGAACGGAAAATCACAACGCCTGGAAATCCAGATTTTTATCTTCCTTATAGCCAGTTTTCTTCTGATAAAAAATATTTTCGAATTCTGGCATCTTTTTCCTGGAGCCCGAGCCCTGCTGAGGAAAGCGAAGTTTCTTCGCCAGAATATCATTGCATTTATACCTCTGTGTATCCGGTATATCAGATTCCGGTGAAAGTACTCGTTTTGATATGCGGAGGCGCAGCTTTCTTCTTTCTCTACCGGAGACACAAAAAAAATCATATCTCCCAAAAAGATGTTCCGTAAGCTGCGCCTTTTCAACATGTTTTCGTCACTGTTCAGAGCCAACTTCCAAAATGCTACGCATCTCATCGATGTGGCTTTATCTGCTTTTCATCGCATCCCGAATCCGCTCCAGTGCCTCGGTCAGTATTGCGCGCGGGCAGGCGATGTTGATCCGCTGGAAGCCGCGACCGCAGTCTCCGAAGATCTTGCCGCTGTCGAGCCACAGCTTCGCCTTGTTGATCATCAGGTCTTCCAGTTCGTCGACAGAAAGCCCCGTCTTGCGAAAATCGAGCCATACAAGGTATGTTCCCTCCAGGTCGATCATCTTCACGCCCGGAAGCTGCTCCTCCACATACTGCCTTGTAAATTCTGCATTTGCCTTCACATAGGAAAGCATTGCCTCATACCACTCCTCGCCCTTATTATATGCCGTCTCGCATGCCACCAGACCCATCACACCAAGCTGGCTCGTTCCGGCTGCATCGAGCTGTTTCCGGAATTTCGCACGGAGTTCCGGGTTGGCGATAAAGATGTTTGACATCATCATACTTGCCAGATTGAATGTCTTACTCGGCGCGGTGCAGGTGATCGTGATGTCCTCGTACTCTTTTTGATCGCAGCAAACACCTGATGCTCGCCTTTAAAAATGAAATCTCCATGGATCTCATCACTTACAACGGTCACGCCGTACTGCACGCAGAGATCGCCGATCGCCGTCAGCTCCTCTTTCGTCCAGACTCTTCCGACCGGGTTGTGCGGATTGCAGAGGAAAAAGAGCTTCACGTTTTCAGCTTTCAGCTTCTCCTCGAAATCCGCCACATCCATGTGATAGCGGTTATCATCGCCGAGCACCAGCGTGCTGCTGACAACTCTTCTGCCGTTATCCGCAATGACTTCCGAAAATGGATAGTAAACCGGTGACTGGATCAGCACGGCATCCCCAGGCGCGGTGTAAGCTTTGACTGCCATCGCAAGTGCAAACACAACTCCTGGCGTTTTGATCAGCCATTCTTCTTTCGGCTCCCAGTTGTGATGGCGTTTCATCCACCCCGCAACTGCCTCAAAATATGGAGTCTGCGCATCGCTGTAGCCGTAAATGCCCATTTTTACACGCTCCACCAGCGCATCCTCGATGTAGGAGGATGTCTCAAAGTCCATGTCCGCCACCCACAGCGGCAGCACGTCGGCTGGCATACCGCGTTTTACTGCGAAGTCATATTTTAAACAGTCTGTATTTTTTCGGTTGATGATTCTGTCAAAATCAAGATTTCTTTCCGTCATTTTTCTCTTCCTCAATTTCTGCAAAAACCTTCTCAAGCTCGCCGATCAGGTCCTCGATATTTTCAATTCCGACGGAGAAGCGAAGGTGCTCTCCGTAATTCCGTTCCGCTCACGGATTTCCTTCGGCACATCGGCATGTGTCTGCGTCGTCGGATACGTAACGAGTGTCTCCACGCCGCCGAGGCTCTCTGCGAAACGGATCATTCTTACCTTCTCCAGAATGGCAAGGGCAAACTCTTTGCTCTCGAGCTGGATTGTCAGCATAGCACCGAAGCCTCTTGCCTGTTTTTTCATAATCTCATGGCCCGGGTGATCCGGCAGTCCCGGATAGATCACTCTTGTGACTGCTTTCTGCTTCTGCAGCCATGCAGCGATCTGCTCTGCATTCTCCTGGGAACGCTCCATGCGGATGCCTAAAGTTTTCATGCCGCGCAGCACCAGCCAGCAGTCAAACGGAGCAAGACCTGCACCTGTTGTCTTAATCAGGAAACGCAGTTTTTCCTGAATGTCTTCACGGTTTGTCACGATAAAGCCTGCCAGTGTATCGTTGTGGCCGCTTAAGTATTTCGTGCCGCTGTGGATGACAACATCCGCGCCGAGATCGAGCGGGTTCTGGAAGTACGGGGACATGAAGGTGTTGTCCACGATCAGAATCAGGTTGTGGCGTTTTGCAATATCCGCCATCTTTCGGATGTCGGTTACGTTCATCATCGGGTTCGTCGGAGTTTCGATGTAGATTGCTTTTGTATTTTCTTTCACATAGCTCTCCACGTCATCACGGCAGCAGTCGATGCTGGAAAACTCGACGCCGTTTTTCTCGTTGACGTTGTGGAACAGACGAATGCTGCGCCGTACAGATCGGAGTCCGCAATGATGTGATCGCCCTGGCGGAACATTTCCATCAGAAGAGAGATCGCTGCCATGCCGGAGCTTAATGCAAACGCATCAATTCCGTTTTCCAGCACAGCCACCATTTTTTCCAAATGCTCTCTGGTCGGGTTCTGCAGTCTGCTGTAATCAAAGCCGGTGCTCTGTCCTACGCCCGGATGCGCATACGTTGCGGTCTGATAAATCGGGTAGCTGAGTGCGCCGTAGTGGCTACACTGTCCCTCGTCCTCTTCTAAATGGATACATTTTGTGTCAATTCCTCTTGCCATATGAATAATCTCCTGTTATTTCGTAATTTCTCTTTCTATACTAATCTGATAGGTTTTATAACGTAACCTATCATAACAGAAAATGCGGCGTTTGTATATTCCCTTTTTTCTTTGACTTGTTATAAGTTTTTCCTATAACTATCATAAAAAAGCACCGCCAGAAGATTTTTCTCCCGGCGGCCGCCTCTTGCATCTATATTTTAAATAAGTTCCGCACAGATCGGATCATGATCAGAAAGGCACACACCGTCCTTCTGCTCCGTCCATTTTTCCACCTTTTTCAGTTCCCAGTCCCCTTTGAGAATGATGTAGTCAATCGAGCACTGCGGATCGTTCGGATCATCGCGATGATAGTTGTGGAAGGTAATGCCGATTCCTTCCGTCGCATTCACAAGACCGGCAGTTTCCCTCAGCGGTTTCATCTCTTCGCTGTCCGGCTCGGCATTGAAGTCGCCGCTAAGAATCACCGGCACATCGGCAAATGCTTTCTCTGCTCTCAGATGTGCGAGAATCTGCTCCAGGCCAAGCTTTCTCGCCCCGGCGCACTCGTGATCCAGATGGGTGTTGATGACGCGGAACACTTTTCCGGTCTCCATATCCTCAAATACCACATCCGTCGCAGTACGCGGCACATACTCTGTACCGGATAGCGGGATCCCGGCACGTACGGTGTCGGTGACAGCCAGAAGGTTCCAGGCTCACACTCTGAAAACGTTCTTTCCGATAGGCAATGATCATTGCCTCGCCGGTCAGATCCTTTTCTCTTCCGCAGCCGACAATGTAATATTCCGTCAGATTTTCCTTCAGCCAGGCGGCCACATGCGGCAGTACCTCCTGAAAACCGATGATATCCGGCTTTTCCTGTCTGATTTTTTCCAGAATCAGCGGTCTGCGGTAGATAAAATTATTGGCTCCATCCTGGCCAAAATCACAGCGAATATTAAATGTTACAAATTTCATGGTAAAATCCCTCTTTTCATTTGTTTTCCTAACCCTTATTTTTGCTGGAAAGCGCTGTGCTTTCTCTTCTTTTTCTTCGTATTCACACGGCGCAGACACGCATAGCGCAGCTTCAGCCGCATTTTCCAGCTGCAGCCCGGTACCGGCTCCATCAGCTTTTCCAGAAAATGGTTCAGCGTACGTTCCTCATAAGGAGACAGCAGAATCTCACCGTAGATATGTTTCTCGATCAGATGGCAGACACGCGTATATTCGCCTGGCTCGACCGCCGGAAATCTGCGGGCGAGTTCTGCATCGGTTGCTGCTGTTTCTTTGCCGCCGGTCCAAGGCAGATGATCCGCGCCGCCTCCGCCGCAATCACAAGCAGCGTCAGCAGAATCAGAAGCACGCCAAGCAGCCCGAGAAGAAACAGCGAAACACTGCGCAGTACCGGAAGAACGGCTTCGCCTGCCTTGCTCTTTCGGTTTTCCACACCGGTAATCTGCTCCGCCGACAGCGAATTGTTCTCCAGCACCACATTCTTCTGGACAGAATCTGGACTTCCGACCATTTTCTGAAGAGATGCAACATTATACAGGAACCGTTTGTTTTTTAGATATTTTCTTTCACTTGTTTTTCTGTTGCTCCTTCCTCCATTTTTTGCTCTGCCTTAACTTCTAAAGACCATCCCAGAAAAACGCAAGTATTTTTAGTACTCCAGATACGCCCCTTTCATCGGGCTTGCTGCGTGGAGGCTGAAAAGACGGAGTACGCCTTTTTTGTATTTCGGCTCGCGCGGTTTCCAGTTTTGGCGGCGTTCTTTTAAGATCGCATCGATTTCTTCCATGGACTTGCGCTCACCGGCGATTCCGATGATGTTAAGTTTTCGTTCCTTCACATCAATCTCAATCAATCCCTTCCTCGACGAGTGCGATCGGGCCGCCGTCTACAGCTTCGGGACTGCAGTGGCCGATGACCGGGCCGGTGGAGGCGCCAGAGAAACGGCCGTCGGTGATAAGCGCGATGCTCTTTCCAGCTCTTTGTCGCTGCTGATTGCCTCGGAAGTATAGAACATCTCCGGCATACCGCTGCCTTTCGGGCCTTCGTAGCGGATGAAGACGGCGTCGCCTTTCTGTACTTTATGTTTCAGCACGGCATCGAGGCACTCCTCCTCGCTGTCGAACGGTCGGGCACGGAGGACGGCGTGGAACATTTCTTTCGGGCAGGCCGTGTGTTTGATGACGGCTCCCTCCGGCGCAAGGTTTCCGCGCAGAACAGCGATACTGCCGTCCGTTCCGATCGCCTTGTCATACGGGCGGATAATATCTTCTTTTGTAATCGAAGTTCCATACCGCTCATTGAATTTTGCGAGCCATCCGCTGCACTTCTCATAAAATCCATTTTCACGAAGCTCCGCCAGATTTTCTCCGAGCGTCTTTCCAGTCACCGTCATCACATTGAGATGCAGATGATCTTTGATTTCTTCCATAATCGCCGGAACGCCGCCCGCATAATAGAAGCACTCTGCCGGCCATCTTCCCGCCGGGCGGACATCGAGCAGATATCTTGCGTTGCGGTGCAGACGATCGAATGTGTCGCCGGTGATCTCGATGCCGAACTCATGCGCAATGGCCGGGATGTGCAGCAGGCAGTTTGTGCTTCCCGAAATTGCCGCGTGGACAAGAATCGCATTCTCAAAACTCTCTTTCGTCACAAGATCGCTTGGCCGCATATGCTCCATCTGTGCCAGTTTTACCGCCTGGCGGCCTGCCTCCCGTGCATATGCCAGAAGATCCGGGCTTGTCGCCGGCATCAGAGCGCTTCCAGGCAGGGCAAGGCCGAGTGCCTCCGCCATGATCTGCATCGTGGATGCCGTTCCGATAAACGAACAGGCACCGCAGCTCGGCAGGCATTGCATTTCGCCCAGTCGAGCTTCTCCTCGTCGATCTCACCGCGCTCAAATTTTGCGCTGTACATGCCAAGCTGCTCCAGTGTCAGCATCTCCGGTCCCGCATTCATCGTTCCGCCCGGCACAACAACCGCCGGAATATCGACACGCGCAAGGCCGATCAGATTGCCCGGCATACCCTTGTCGCAGCTCGACAGATAGACGCCGCCGTCAAACGGTGTCGCATTCGCGTGGATCTCGATCATATTGGCGATCATCTCGCGGCTCGCAAGACTGTAGTTGATGCCGTCCGTTCCCTGGCTCTCGCCGTCACAGATGTCGGTGCAGAAATACCGCGCCCCGAAGCCCCCCGCTTCCGCAACGCCTTTCCGCACTTCCTCGACCAGCAGATTTAAGTGGCCGCTTCCCGGGTGGCTGTCCCCGTACGTACTCTCCACCATAATCTGCGGTTTTTCAAGATCCTCTTTTTTCCATCCTGTTCCAATCCGGAGCGGATCCATCTCCGGTGCAAGTTTCCGCATTTCCTGACTCTTCAGCATTTCCTTCTCCTCCCGCTGTTTTTTAGGTATTAAAAATACTCTTTCTGCTTTTCACTATAGCAATCCCTGTATTTGATTGCAAGACAAAAAAGCTGCAGTCTGCAGGGATTCCCCACAGACCGCAGCCGCTCTGAACAGCTCACAGATTTCGCTGTTTTCTGTTTGCCTGCTTCCGCAGATAATTTCCAATGCTTGTAAAACTAAGCAGCGTCACAATCAGAAAAACACCCGGGATCAGAATGATCACCATGCCTTTGTCATCAGCGCTTTTTCCGAAAGTGACAGCATGCTGCCCCAGGAAATCACCTCCAGCGGAAGACCGATTCCCATAAAACTCAGTGTGGATTCTGCTACAATCGCACTTCGGATGTTCATAACCACCATAAACATAATAGACGAAAAAAAGTTCGGTGCCAGATGGTGCCATAAAATATAGAAAAACTGCCTCCCATACAGCGCGACGCAATCACGTATTCACTGTTCCGGATCTGCCGTACTTCGGTCCGCACAACCTTTGCAATGCTTGTCCAGCTTGTCATTCCGATCACGGCAGAAATCGTAATCACATTGGATTTTCCCGCAGCGGCCAGAAGAAAAATGACAAGAAGAAGATTCGGCACCGACAAAAAGATCTCGGTCAGCCGCATCAGAAGCGCGTCCAGCCACGCCGGTGCACATCCGCTGACTGCGCCGAAGAGAACGGCAATCACAGTGGAAAGCAGCGTAGAAAGCAGACCGATCGCCAGCGATATTCTGCCGCCGTACCAGATCATCGAGAAAATATCTCTTCCCATCGTATCGGTTCCAAACAGAAATTCCCGGCACGGCATGACGGAACAGTTTTTCAGATCCATATACGAGGGATCCTTCGTCATGATCTGCCCACAGAAAAGACAGCCCAGCACAAGAAGACCCAGAAAAAGCTCTGCTGCCACCGGCCGGTCCTGATACCATTTTTT